>Ga0315281_10003704_pt1 | contig 22345 bp, 21 predicted proteins | sample YL17G07_0_MG_FD_204540 | JGI IMG/M metagenome (GOLD analysis project Ga0315281, IMG submission 204540) | Sediment microbial communities from Yellowstone Lake, YNP, Wyoming, USA - YL17G07_0 | ecosystem: Environmental > Aquatic > Freshwater > Lake > Sediment | place: USA: Wyoming | collected... | reverse complement strand
CTAGAGCGGCCGGGCCAGGCCGCCGTCACGCCGGATGCGCCAGAAGTGCACCGACATGAAGACCGTGGCCAGCAACGGCAAACCGATCACGTGGAGCGTGTAGAAACGTATGAGCGCGGGCTGGCTGACCTCGAAGCCACCAATCAGCACCAGGCGTACCTGGCCACCGAGCACGGGGGCCGAGCCGCCAATGTTGGTGCCGACGGTGATGGCCCAGAGCGACAGCTGGTCCCACGGCAGCAGATAGCCGGTGAACGAGAGCAGCAGCGTCAGCACCAGCAGGATCACGCCGACGACCCAGTTGAACTCACGGGGCGGCTTGTAGGCGCCGGTGTAGAAGACGCGCATCATGTGCAGCAGCACCGTGATCACCATGGCGTGGGCCATCCAGCGGTGGAGGTTGCGGATGAGCATGCCGAAGCGCACGTTGGTCTCGAGCGCGGCGATATCGGTGTAGGCGCGGTCGACGGACGGCACGTAGTAGAACATCAGCATGACGCCGGTGACGGTGAGTCCGAGGAACATGAAGAAGCTGAGCCCGCCCAGGCAGTAGGTGTGCGTGATGCGGACGTGCGTCTTGTGGATGCGCGTGGGGTGGAGATGCAGGAACACGCTCGTCGCGACGGCGAGCATCTGGTTGCGGGGTGTGTTGGGGTAGCCGGAGCGGAAGATCGAGCGCCAGATGTAGTTGTGGAAGAGCTTGTCGTAGATGAAGTCGCCGAGACCGGGACCCTTTGGCTGCTCCGTGACCGCCATCCCTCACCTTCCTCCGTTACCGTGACCACCACTGGCCGAACGCGACCATGATTCCGAACGACAGGAACAACGTCGCGCCGACGACAATCAGCTCGCCGGCGTCTGACGTGGCCTGCGGCGGCCAGTGCACAAGATCCTTGACGTAGCTGGCGTATGACGAGAGAGAGGCGAGGTACGCGGACACCTGCGGCATATAAGGCTCCTCGACACGCGAGGCCCCAGCAGTGTGACCCCTCTCTCGATGTCGATTGTGAATCCCGTATCAAGCGGGAATCTAGCACCGGTCCCGACTAGTGTCAAGACGCGACGCGGGCACGCCGAAGCTGCGAAGGTACGTCAAACGACGACCCACCGCTCAGGGAAACAACCTCGCGCTGCGTTATGTTTTGGTGTTGCGCGGGCGCGACGCCAGCGAGTTGACGCTCTTCGCCGCGACGTCGATCAACTTTGGCGGGATCTCCCACGTGCCGAGGGACCAGCCACGGAACTTGCGGAATGCGTCGAAATCGATGGTGTAGGTGTTGCGCCGCCCCTCCCGGGTGCGCGCAATGATGCCCTCATCTTCCATCTGGTTGGCGATGCCGACGATCGCCCGTTCGGTGATGCCGACCGTGACTGCCAGATCGCGCACCGTGTTGCCGCTGTCGCGCGCCATCGCGAGCAGCAGCAGCATGTGGTTGGTGAAGAAGCCCCAGGTGCCGACGCGCGGCGTCAGGTCCTCGTCACGCAGGATCCGCGGCACGCTGGGAGCCTTCGGCGCGCCCTCCGGACGGTGGGCCATCTCGAAGAGCATCTTGATGATCACATCGACGAATGGGCGCGGGGTGAGCGGCGAATCCGTGCCGCCGCGCCGGACGCCCGAGAGGTGCTCGAAATTGACGGAGTAGGTGTTGCGGCGCCCGTCCCTGTGGCGCTCGATGATGCCATCGGCGTCGAGATCGCGGAGGATGGCGAGCGTGGCGCGCTCCGTAATGCCGGCGTCGCTGGAGACCTGGCGGACGGTGGACTCGCTGTGGAGCACGACGTACACCAGCACGATGGCGTGGTTGGTGAGGAAACCCCATCGCGGCGCCCGGATGACGGGTTCAGCCTGCCGATTAGCTGTACTACTTACCATGTTATTAGATTCACGAAATCCTTAACGTGTTCCCCGCTTCACCTTTCCGGCATTTTCGCGCAAGCTCAGCCGCATTTCAACCCCCCAAATTGTCTGACGTCCGAGGTCCCGTCAACTCGTTCCGGGTCAGGCGGCTGTGGGCGTAAGCGGCCGGCGACTTACAATGAACCCTACCGGCTCGTGATGCCGCACCCGGCGGCGCCGGGCCGCCGCGCCCGCGCTTCGAAGGAGCACCCCATGCCCCCGCTGAACGATAGCTTCCGCAGCCGCGCGGCCCTCCAGGTGGGTGACCGCTCCATCGACATCTACCGGCTCGATGCGCTGGCGAAGGCGGGCGTGGGGCACGTGCCGCAGCTGCCGTTCTCGCTGAAGATCCTGCTGGAGAACCTGCTGCGGAACGAGGACGGCCGCAGCGTGACGAAGGAAGACATCGCCGCGCTGGCGGCGTGGGACCCCAAGGCGGCGCCCGAGCGCGAGGTGCAGTTCCGGCCGGCGCGCGTGCTGCTCCAGGACTTCACCGGCGTACCGTGCGTGGTCGACCTGGCGGCGATGCGCGACGCGATCGTGGCGCTGGGGGGCGACCCGCGGCGGATCAACCCGCTGCAGCAATCGGACCTCGTGATCGACCACTCGGTGCAGGTCGACCAGTTCGGCTCATCCGGCGCCTTCGCGTTCAACGCGCAGCTGGAGTTTCAGCGCAACCGCGAGCGATACGAGTTCCTGCGCTGGGGGCAGGACGCCTTCGATAACTTCAGTGTCGTGCCGCCGGACACCGGCATCGTGCACCAGGTGAACCTGGAGTACCTGGCGAGCGTGGTGCTCGAAAAGCAGCAGGACGGCCGGACGCTGGCGTACCCCGACACACTCGTGGGGACCGACTCGCACACGACGATGATCAACGGGCTCGGCGTGCTGGGCTGGGGCGTCGGCGGCATCGAGGCGGAGGCGGCGATGCTGGGCCAGCCGATGCCGATGCTGATGCCCCAGGTGATCGGCGTCAAGCTGACGGGGCAGCTGCGCGAGGGCGCCACGGCCACGGACCTGGTGCTGACCGTGACGGAGATGCTGCGCGCGAAGGGCGTCGTTGGCAAGTTCGTCGAGTACTACGGGAGCGGGATCGCCAGCCTGCCGCTGCCGGACCGCGCGACGCTGGCGAACATGGCGCCGGAGTACGGCGCGACGATGGGCTTCTTCCCGTGCGACGCGGAGACACTGGCGTTCCTGCGCTTCACGGGGCGCCCGGAGCCGCTCGTGGCGCTGGTGGAGGCGTACACCAGGGAGCAGGGCCTCTTCCGCACCGACGAGATGCCCGAGCCGCTGTTCAGCGACACCCTGCACCTGGACCTGGGCGACGTGGTACCGAGCATCGCCGGGCCAAAGCGGCCGCAGGACCGCGTGCCGCTGTCGGAGTCGAAGACGGCGTGGCGGAAGAGCCTGCCGTCGCTGATGAGCGCCGGTGGCGACGCCGATGCGGCGGTGCCGGTGACGCTGGACGGCGTGTCGTACGAGCTGCGGCACGGGTCGGTGGTGATCGCCGCGATCACGAGCTGCACCAACACGTCGAACCCGCAGGTGATGCTGGCAGCGGGGCTGCTCGCGCGCAACGCCGTCGAGCGAGGGCTGACGTCGAAGCCGTGGGTGAAGACGAGCCTGGCGCCCGGGTCGAAGGTGGTGACGGACTATCTCGACGAGGCGGGACTGACGGCGCCGCTGGAGCAGCTGGGGTTCTACCTCGTGGGGTACGGCTGCACGACGTGCATCGGCAACTCCGGGCCGCTGCCGGAAGCGGTGTCGGAGGCGATCCGGAGCGGCGACCTGGTGGCGGCAGCAGTGCTGTCGGGGAACCGCAACTTTGAGGGGCGGACCCAGCAGCAGGTGCGCGCGAACTACCTGGCGTCGCCGCCGCTGGTGGTGGCGTACGCGCTGGCGGGCACGATGGATATCGACCTGTACAACGAGCCGCTGGGGCACGACCGTGACGGCGCGCCGGTGTTCCTGCGCGACATCTGGCCGACACAAGCGCAGGTGCACGAGGCGGTGCGCACGGCGGTGAAGTCGTCGATGTTCCGCGACAAGTACGAGTTCGTCTTCGAGGGCGAGGACAACTGGCGCCGCCTCGACGTGCCGCAGGGTGAGCGCTTCGCGTGGGCGCCGGAGTCGACCTACGTGAAGCGGCCGCCGTACTTCGATGGCATGACGATGGAGCCGGCGCCGCCGATGGACGTGGGCGGCGCGCGTGTACTGGCGCTGCTGGGTGACTCGGTGACGACGGACCACATCTCGCCGGCGGGCGCGATCCCCAAGAACTCGCCCGCGGGGACGTACCTGATGCAGCACGAGGTCGCGCCCGAGGACTTCAATTCGTACGGCACGCGGCGCGGCAACCACGAGGTGATGGTGCGCGGCACGCTGGCGAACATCCGGCTGCGGAACCTGCTGGCGCCCGGTACGGAGGGCGGCTACACGCGCCACCTGCCCGACGGCGAGGCGATGACGATCTTCGAGGCGTCGGAGCGGTACCAGGCCGAGGGCGTGCCACTGATCCTGATTGCCGGGAGCGAGTACGGTACCGGATCGTCGCGCGACTGGGCGGCGAAGGGCACGGCGCTGCTGGGCGTGCGCGCGGTGATCGCCAAGAGCTACGAGCGGATCCACCGCAGCAACCTGGTGGGCATGGGGGTGCTGCCGCTGCAGTTCGAGCCGGGCGAGGACCGCGAGACGCTGGGGCTGACCGGCGAGGAGACGTACGACATCGAGGGCATCGCCGGCGCGCTGACGCCGGGCAAGCGCATGAACGTCTTCGTCACGCCGGCCGGCGGCGCGACGAAGACGTTCACCGCGGTCTGCCGCATCGACACGCCCGTGGAGGTCGACTACTACAACCACGGCGGCATCCTCCCGTTCGTGCTGCGCGGGCTGGTGCGATAGCGATTGACCCGCCGCGGTATGATCCCGGGCATGGACACCAGCAGCATCCTCGACGCGATCGGCAACACACCGTTAGTCGAGCTGCGCGCGGTCGTGCCGCCGGGTTCGGCGCGCGTGCTGGCGAAGCTCGAATTCGCCAACCCCACCGGCAGCATGAAGGACCGCATGGCGCGCGCCGTCATCGAGGCCGCGGAGGCCGACGGCCGCCTCCAGCCCGGCGGCACCGTCGTCGAGTACACCGCCGGGACGACCGGGATCTCGCTGGCGCTGGTCTGCGCCGCCAAGGGCTACGGGCTGCGCATCGTCTTCTCCGATGCATTCAGCGACGAGAAGCGGCACGCGATGGAAGCGTTGGGCGCTCACATCACCGACGTGCCCAGCGACGGCGGACAGATCACCGAGACGCTGATCAAGCGGATGATCGAGACGGCGCGCCAGATCAGCGAGCAGCCGGGCCACTGGTGGTGTGACCAGCTGACGAACCACGCCGCCGTCGCCGGCTACCACCCGCTGGGCGAGGAGATCTGGCAACAGACCGGCGGCAGCGTCGACGCGTTCGTGCACGCGGTGGGGACGGCGCACTCGATCCATGGCGCCGGCAGTGTGCTTCGCGGACACAAGGCGGCGGTGCACATCGCGGCCGTCGAGCCGGCGGAGTCGGCGGTGCTCTCCGGCGGGCCAAGCGGCGCGCACCGGATCGAGGGCATCGGCCTCGGCTTCCTGCCGCCGCTGTGGGACCGCAGCCAGGTGGACGAGGTGATCGCCGTCAGCACCGACGCCGCGAAGGCGATGGCGCGACGCCTCGCGCGCGAGGAGGGCGTGTTCGCCGGGACATCGTCCGGCGCGAACGTGGTTGCCGCGCTGCGCCTCGCCGAACGCCTCGGCCCGGACGCCACCGTCGTCACGCTGATCGTCGATTCCGGATTCCGCTACCTCAGCACCGGCCTGTACACGCAGTAGACGGCGGCCCCTGTCGGAATAGGGTGTTCCGGCACCGTAGAGGCACGCGGCGGCGTGCCCAACCTGGGGGTACAAGCCGATGGCTCGCGCAGCAAGGCCGGTGATGTCATGACAACCACAGACGCCCGCCGGCAACGCCGCTCCATCCGCCTGCCGACGTTCGATTACGGATCCGGTGGCGCGTACTTCATCACGATCGTTACGCATGATCGCCTCCCGCTGTTCGGCGACGTGCTCGACGGGCAAATGCAGCTCAACGAACGCGGCCGCGTCGTCGAGGAAGCATGGACGCAGACCGCGATCGAGCGTGCGGAAATCGAACTCGATGCATTCGTCGTCATGCCGAACCACGTCCACGGCATTGTCTGGATCACCCGCGACGAGGACGATAGTAGCCCGCCCCAGCACCCCCCGGGCACGCCGCCGCGTGCCCCTACGGCTACGGCCGCATCGCGCCGGTTCGGCGCGATGCAACCGCGATCGCTCTCGGCAATGGTCAACGGATTCAAGGGGTCGGTCACGCGTCGCCTACGACTGGTCGACGAATGGCCCGAGCGCGTTGTGTGGCAGCGGAACTACTACGAGCGGGTCATTCGAGACGATGAAGAACTGGGCCGCATACGGCAGTACATCCTCGACAATCCGCGCCAATGGACGGATGACGAAGAGAATCCGGACGCTGGCACAGCCGGGCGGTCTGGCCCGTAGGGGCACGCGGCCGCGCGCCCGACCTCCGCGCTTGCACGCCCTACCGCCGCGGCAGGCGCATGGTGAAGGTGCTGCCGCGGCCGGGGCGGCTCTCGACCGAGACGCTGCCTTCGTGCGCCTGGACGATGTGCTTGACGATGGCGAGGCCGAGGCCGGTGCCGCCGCTGCCGCGCCCGCGGTCGGCCTTGTAGAAGCGCTCGAACACGCGCGCCTGCTGGTCGGGCTCGATACCGACGCCGGTGTCCTGCACGCTGATCGCGACACTGCGATCGGCCGCGCGCGCGGCGACCGTGATGGCGCCGCCCGCCAGCGTGAACTTGATCGCGTTGGCGATGAGGTTGCCGAGCGCGCGCTCCAGCCGCTCGCCATCGCCAATGATCGTCAGCGGCGCGTCGTCGCAGTCCGCCGCCAGCGTGAGTCCCGCGCGCTCCGCCTGCTGCGCGAAGCGGCGCGCGCTGTCGCGGACGAGCGCCGCGGCATCGAGCTGGGCGAAGCTCAGCGGTGCGGCGCCGGATTCGATGCGCGACAACTCGAGCAGCTCTTCGACCAGCTGCGTCATGCGGTCCGTCTCGCGCTGAATGTGGCCCAGGAATTCGATCGCGGCGGCGCGATCGTCGAGGGCACCCTCCTGCAGCGTCTCGGCGGCGGCGCGGATGCCGGCGAGCGGGGTGCGCAGCTCGTGCGAGACGTTGCTGATGAAGTCGCGGCGCACGCTGTCGAGCTGGCGCACCTCGGTGAGGTCGTGGAAGATCGCCAGCGCAGCCCAAGCGCCGGCGCCTTCGATGGGCACCGCCGTCGCCTGCAGCCAGCGCTGCGCCTGCCCGTACGCCACGAGGCGCACGCTGCGCTCGCCCCGCTGCGCGGCCGCGAGCAAGAGCTCGTTCAGGTCGTGGTCGCGCACGACCTCGATGAAGGCGCGACCTTCGGCGTTCGCGCCGGCGGACGGGAAGATGCGGCGCGCGGCATCGTTGAGGTAGACGACGCGGCCAGCGGGGTCGACGGCAACGGTGGCGTCGCTGCTGGCGTTGAGCAGCGCCTCGAGCTGCGCGCGCTCCTGGCGCAGAGCGCCGACGATGCGCTCCGTGTTGGCGGCGGCGGCGTTCAGCGCGGCGGCGAGCGCACCGGCATCGCCGTCGCTCGTGGCCGCTGCGCGCGCGTCGTAGCGGCCGGCGGCGATGGCACCGGCGACCGCGGTGGCGGCGCGCAAGTTGCGGGCGCGCGGCGAGAAGATCACGTACGTGATCAGCGCGGTGGCGGCCGACGCGGCGAAGAACGACGCCCACGCGACCCACGCTTCGCCGTGCGAGACCCGCACGGCGAGCAATGCTGCGCCGAGCACCGGCACGTACGCGGCCAGCACCGTCAGCACGATGCCGCGGGCCAGCGGCGGCTGCTTATCGGACAAACTTGTAGCCTACGCCGCGCACCGTGAGCAGGTGCTTCGGGTGCGGAGGATCCGCCTCGAGCTTCTCGCGCAGCCAGCGCACGTGCACGTCGACCGTGCGGCTGCCGCCGAAGAACGCGTAGCCCCAGACCTTCTCCAGCAACTGCTCGCGCGTGAACACCTGGCCGGCGTTCCTCACCAGGAAGAAGATCAGGTCGAACTCCTTGGGCTTGAGCGCGATCTCGGCGGCGCCGCGACGCACCGTGCGGCCGCGCGCATCGAACTCGAGGCCGCCGGCGCGGATCGTAGGCAGATCGCCCTCAGCAGTGCCGTCCCTCGCGGCGCGGCGCAGGAGAGCGCGCACGCGGGCGATCAACTCGCGCATGCCGAAAGGCTTGGCCAGGTAGTCGTCCGCGCCTATTTCGAGCCCGACGACCTTGTCGAGTTCTTCGCTCTTCGCCGTGAGCATCAGGATCGGCACGTCGGATTCGGCGCGAATGCGGCGGCAGACTTCGAGCCCGTCCATCTTGGGCAGCATCAGGTCGAGCACGATGACGTCGGGCCGCGAGCGGCGCGCCTCCTGCAAGCCAGCCAGGCCGTCGGCGGCGACGAGCACCTCGAAGCCGTTCTTACGCAGATTGTAGGAGAGCGTGGACGACAGGCTGAGCTCATCCTCGACGACGAGCACCGTCTTCGCCGATGTGTCGGCGCCACCCGGCGCGGCCGCGGCCGATCGAGCGTCCATCATCGGGATCTCGCGGCGTATCCCGCCCACGCGAATCTGGCATGGATGCTAACCACAGCGCTAATACCTGGATAGAGAAGCGAGGCAGACAGGTCTAAAGACCTGTCCCTACGGGGTGGTGCCGGCGTTTCCAGCACGATTCTAGTAACGCGAGACATTGATCTCTTCGAGCTTGCCCGTGACCATGAAGATCACCCGCTCGCAGATGTTGGTGACGCGGTCGGCGATGCGCTCCAGGTTGTGCGACGTCCAGATCAGGTAGGTGATGCGCTGGACGTCGGCCGGGTTACGGATCATCTCCTGGATCAGCGCGTGGTACGACGTGTCGTAGAGCGCGTCGATCTGGTCGTCCTCGTCGCAGAGCAGGCGGGCAGAGCGATCGTCGCGCTCCACGAAGGCCGTGAGGGCGCGGCGCAGCATGTCGGTGGCCTTCTCCCCCATCTCGGCGATCTCGGCCAGCGGGCGGGGCAGCGGCTCGTCGCCGAGCATGAGATTGATGCGGGCGATGCCCTCGGCGTGGTCGGCCATGCGTTCGAGTTCGGTGGCGATGAAGAGGATCGCGACGAGCACACGCAGGTCCGCCGCCATCGGCTGCTGCAGCGCGATGGTGTGGATGCACTTCTCTTCGATCTCGTAGCGCTTGGCGTTGATCGCGGCGTCGTCATGCACGACGGCATTCGACGCGGCGACATCGCGCGTCCGCAACGCCTCGACAGAGCGCTGGATCGCCTTCTCGACCATGCTGCCCATGATCAGGATGTCGTCCTGCATCTCCCGCAGCTTCTTATCGAACAGCGCTCTGGTCATGACCCGCTCTTTCTATCCGAACCGCCCGGTGATGTAGTCCTCTGTACGCCTGTCATTCGGCTTCGTGAACAGCGAATCCGTATCGGTGTACTCAATCAGCCTGCCGATGCGCTCGTCGCCCGCGAGCATGAAGGCCGTGTAGTCGGACACGCGCGCCGCCTGCTGCATGTTGTGCGTGACGATGACAATGGTGTAGTCGGCGGCGAGGTCCGTCATCAGGTCTTCGATCTTCAGCGTGGCCATGGGGTCGAGCGCGCTGCACGGCTCGTCCATGAGGATCACGCCCGGCTCGACCGCCAGCGCGCGGGCGATGCACAGGCGCTGCTGCTGGCCGCCGGAAATGCCGGTGGCGGGCTTCTTCAGGCGATCATGCACTTCTGCCCAGAGCGCGGCGCGGCGCAGCGTCTTCTCGACGATCTCATCGAGCCGCGCCTTGCCACGGACGCCGTGCTGCCGCGGCCCGTAGGCGATGTTGTCGTAGATGCTCATGGGGAACGGGTTGGGCTTCTGGAAGACCATGCCCACATGCCGCCGCAGCCGCACGACGTCGATGTTGTCGGCCAGGATATCGATCCCGTCCAGCTCGACGCGGCCCTGCGAGCGGGCGTGCGGGATCAGGTCGTTCATGCGGTTGAAGGCGCGGAGCAGTGTGCTCTTGCCGCAGCCGGAGGGCCCGATGATCGCAGTGACGGCGCGGTCGTAGATATCGAGCGTAATGTCGCTGATCGCGAGCTTCGCGCCGTAGGAGACGCTCAGGTGCTCGGTGCGGAGGCGCACCTCGCCGCCGGCGTGCGGCGCCCGCTCGGTCAGCGTGATCGGGCGGGCGCTGGTGCGGCGCGGTTCGGTCACGGGGACGTCGGTCGTCATGGCCGCGCTCCCTCGCTCATCCGAACCGCCCGGTCACGTACGCTTCGGTGCGGTGGTCGCGTGGCGCCGTGAAGACGTTATCCGTGTCGTCGAACTCGACGAGCCGGCCACCGTCGCCCTCCTCGGCCAGCATGAACGCCGTGTAGTCGGACACGCGCGCCGCCTGGTGCATGTTGTGCGTGACGATGACGACGGCGAAGTCCTGCGCCAGCTCGCGCATCAGGTCCTCGATGCGGATGGTGGACGCGGGATCCAGTGCGCTGCACGGCTCATCCATCAGGATCACCTCCGGCCGCACCGCGATGCACCGCGCGATGCAGAGGCGCTGCTGCTGGCCACCGGACAGGTGGATGGCGGGCGTGTGCAGCTTGTCGTTCACCTCGTCCCAGAGGCCGGACTTCTTCAGCGCTTGCTCGATGATATCGGAAAGCTCCCGCCCCCCGTACCCGAGCAAGCGGGCGCCCACGCCGGCGTTGTCCCAGATCGACATCGTTGGGAACGGGTTCGGGCGCTGGAAGACCATGCCGACGCGCTGGCGGACCTCCGCCGGATCGACGTCCTTCGCGTAGATATCCGTACCGGAGACGATGATGCGGCCTTCGACGCGGGCGCCCTGCACCACCTCGTGCATGCGGTTGACGCAGCGGAGGAGCGTCGACTTGCCGCAGCCGGAGGGGCCGATGATCGCCGTGATCTTGCGCTCGGGGAAGGCGATCGTGACGTCACGCACACCGACGTGCGCGCCGTACCACGCCGTCACGCCCTCGATGCGCACGGCGGCATCGGCGAACGTGAGAGTGGGGGCGGCCGGGGGCGCGGTCGGGGCCGAAGATTGCTCTGTGGTCATCTGATCCGCCTCTGCAGTACGAGCCGCGCGAAGACGCTGAGCAGCAGCACCATCATCACGAGGATGAACGACGCGGCCCACGCCTGGTCGTGCTGATAGGCGAACGGCCCCGTGGCGTAGGTAAAGATACGCAGCGGCATCGCGTCGATCGGGCGGAAGATGCCGGTGCTGAAGAAGTTGTTGCCCAGCGCGGTGAAGAGCAGCGGCGCCGCCTCGCCGGCCACGCGCGCCGACGCCAGCACGATGCCGGTCATGATGCCGCTCGACGCCGCCGGCACGATGATCGTGATGATCGTGCGCCACTTCGGCACGCCAAGGGCGTACGAGGCCTCGCGCGTCATCTGCGGGACGAGCAGCAGCATCTCCTCCGTGACTCGCGCGACGATCGGCAGCATGATCAGCGCCAGCGCGATGCCGCCGGCGAACGCCGTGTACTTCCCCATCTGCAACACGACGGCCGTGTAGACGAAGATGCCGATCGTGATCGACGGCACGCCGGCCAGCACATCGACGAGGAAGCGGATGACGAAGCCGAGCCGGCCGCGCCCGTACTCCGCAAGGTAGACGCCCGTCGCGATCGCCGCCGGCAGCCCGATGGCGAGCGCCAGCACGAGCAGCAGGATCGACCCGGCGATAGCGTTCTTGATGCCGCCGCCTGCGACGCCGGTCGGGCCGGGGTTCTCGGTGAAGAGGCTGAGGTGGAGGGCCGGCAGGCCTCGCACGAAGAGGAAGAGCAGGATGACGAACAGCGGCACGATGACGCCGATGCCGGCGGCGATGATCGCGCCCGACGCGAAGGCGTCGGCGGCCTTGCGGCGTCGCCGGCGGCGCGTGCGGAAGGCGCGGTCTGCGCCGGTCATCGCCGTCATTCGATCACCGTCGTAATCTGCCCCTTCGTCACGCGCCAGACGAGCAGCCGCGCGACCGCGTTGACGATGAGGGTGATCAGCAGCAGCAGCAGGCCGATGTAGATCAGCGCCGCTTCGTGCATGGTGTTCTCGACCTCGCGGAACTGGTTGGCGATGACGCTGGCCATCGTGTACGCCGGCGAGAAGATCGAATCCGGCACCTTCGTGCTGTTGCCGATGACCAGCGCGACCGCCAGCGTCTCGCCGATGGCGCGCGCCAGCCCCAGGATCGCCGCGCCGAGCACGCCGGAGCGCGCGTACGGCAGCACGGCGATGCGGATCATCTCCCAGCGCGTCGCGCCGAGCGCCAGGATGCCCTCGCGCTGCGAGCGCGGCACCGCGGCGATGACGTCGCGCGAGATGGCGACGATGGTCGGCAGGATCATGATCGTGAGGATCAGCACCGCAGCGAAGATGCCGACGCCGAGCGCCGGACCGTGCACGAACGGTAGCCAGCCGAAGTAGTCGACGATGAACGGCCCCGCCGTCTTCTGGATCCAGGGGCCCAGCACGAAGACGCCCCAGAGGCCGTAGACGACGCTGGGGATCGCCGCCAGCAGCTCGACCAGGTACGAGACGGGCACGCGCAGCCAACGCGGCGCGAACTCGACGAGGAACAGCGCCGCGCCGACGCCGATCACCGTGCCGAACACGAGCGCGAGCATCGACGTAACGAGCGTGCCGGCGATGAACGGCAGCGCGCCGAAGCGCTCCTTCGGCGGGTTCCAGTCGGTGGACCAGAGGAAGCCGATGCCAAACTTGCTGATCGCCGGCCAGGCCTCGTGCGCCAACTCGTAGATGATCGCGATCACCAGCACGAAGACGCCGAGCGCGACCGCCGTCACGATCGCCCGGAAGGCGTACTCGAGCTGCATGTACTGGCCCAGCACCCCCGGTTTGCGGAGGATCTGCGGCCGTGGCCTCGAGTCGGTGAGTTGCATCTGTCTCAAGATAAACAGAGGCGGGCGGATGGGCTATTACCCCATACGCCCGCCCGTGTGTGCGCTGGTTACTGCTTCAGCAGCGGCTGCCCGCCCGACGTGATGGCGGTCGTCAGTGTCTGCTCGATCTTGGCGACGACCTCCTTGGGAAGCGGCGCGTAGTTCAGTTCGGTGGTGGTCTTCTGGCCGTCGTGGACCGCCCACCAGAGCAGGTCGATCAGCGCCTTGCCCTTCGCCGCGTCCTTTTGGTCCTTGTAGAGCAGCACGTACGTGAAGCTGGCGATGGGGTACGCGCCCTTCGCCGGCGAGTCGACGATGCTGACGCGGTAGTCGTCGGGCAGCGCCACGCCCGCCGCGGCCGCCGACGTCGTCGCGGTCGTCGGGGTGACGTACTCGCCCGACTTGTTCTTCAACTGCGCGGCCGGCAGCCTGTTCGTCACGGCGAAGAGCAGTTCCACGTAGCCGATGGAGTTCTTGTTCTGCTTCACCTGCTGCGTGACGCCGTCGTTGCCCTGGCCGCCGAGGCCCTCGGGCCACTGCGGGTTCTTGCTGGTGCCGACGGCGGAGTCCCAGTCCTTGCTGACCTTGCTGAGGTAGTCGGTGAAGACGAAGCTCGTGCCGCTGCCGTCGGAGCGGTGCACCACGACGATCTCCGCATCGGGCAGCGTGACGCCGCTGTTCTGCGACGCGATGGCCGCGTCGTTCCACTTCTTGATCTTGCCCAGGTAGATCTTCGCGACCGTGTCGCCGTCGAGCTTCAGCGGCGCGCTGACGCCATCGACGTTATAGGTGATGACGACGGCGCCGAGCGTCGTCGGGATGTGCTGGATGCCGGGGGCCTTCTTCAACTCGTCGTCGGACATCGGTGCGTCGCTGGCGCCGAAGTCCACCGTCTTCTCGGTGATCTGCTTGACGCCGCCGCCGGAGCCGATCGACTGGTAGTTGACCTCGACGCCGGTCGCGATCGACGACTTGTAATCGGAGAACCAGCGCGTGTAGAGCGGGTTCGGGAATGTTGCGCCCGCGCCGGTCAGCTGCGCCTTGTCGTCCTTGCCCACGTTCGACGGGATCGTGCTGCCGCCGCCGGCCGGCGTCGTCGAGGCAGGCTTCGTCGCCGCGCCCGTCGTGGTCTTCGCGCCCGCTGTCGGCGTCTTGTCGCTGCTGCCGCCGCCGCCGCACGCCGCGAGCACCAGCGTGCCCGCCGCCAGCAGCGCGATGCTCGCAGCGCCCAGGCTCCTCAGTTGCCACTTCCGTTCGATCAAGATGCACCCTCTCCTGTTCAACGGCCGCCCCGCTCTCGACGAGGCGCTCGATTCTCTCAGATGTTTCATGCAGCAGCGTAGCCCCGCCCGGTTAACAGGAGGTTAACGCCGGTTAACGCTCGCGGCTCCGAACCAGCAACGCGAGCCCAAACCGCAAGATTATCGCGGGTTCGCTTCGGTGTTCTCGCTGCCTGACGCAGCCGCGCCCGGAGGTTGACGGCGCGCCTTGGGGCGTCCTACACTCGCCTCCATGTGTTTCAGTGAGTCGATCATTATCAATGGGACGCCAGAGGTCGCCTTCGCATACCTCGCCGATCCGGCGACCGCTAGAGTGATTGATCCCGCAGTCCGTTCGTACGAGCCTGACTCGCTGCCTCTGCGGGCGGGCACGACGAACACGATCCGCGTGCGCATGTACGGCGTTCCAATGACGATGACGAGCCGCACGTTGGAATGGGAGGAGGGCCGTCGAATGGTGTTGGCATCCGTCAAACCCGCCCGGCCTTTCGTCGCGACGGCGACGCACCTCTTTGAGCACCACCCCGAGGGTACTCTCTACACTTGGTCGATGACCATGACGCCGAATGGCCCCGGCGGAAGGCTCTTGTCGAGACTCACGACAGTGGTGATGCGCAGGAACGCTCGCAGGCAGCAGGCGCGTTTCAAGCGCGTGATCGAAACCGGGAGCGTCTGACTGGCAGCTCACCCCGCTCGCGCTCGATCGGGGCCCCTGGAGAGCACCCGTCCGCCCCACGCTGCCGCCGCCAGCCGGGCGCACCAGCCGGCGGCACCGGCGACTGCGGCCAGGCGGACCGCCGAGGCGATTCGATTCGCTACCGCCCCGTTTGCCGCAGCACGCGCTCGTCGCCGACGCGGCGGGTGATGCGGGCGCGGTCCAGATGTTCCAGCAGCGCCTGGGCGTACTTGCGGCTCGTGCCGAAGAGGTCGCGCGCCTGCGCCAGCGTGATCGTGCCGTGCTGCTCGATGTGCTCGCGCACGCGCTGCGTCATCTCCGCGAACGCCGCCGCGTCGTAGACGATGCCGTCGCCCACATCGACGACCGCCTCCGTCTCGACAAGATGCGCCAGCAGCGCCGGATCGATCGGCTGGCCCGACGGCGGGTTCGCGGGCGAGGCGCGCAGCGCGGCGAGATAGGCATCGATCGCCACCCGCTGCACCGCCGTGGGCGCCGGCGCGAACTCCGCGAGCGCGACGAGCGCCCCGCTGACCCGCACATCCGCCAGCAGTGGCGCCAGCACGGCGAACGCCTGCTGATCGAGCCCCAGGCGGGCGCGGAACGCCTCGGCCGGCATGCCGCGGCGCAGCGGGTTGTCGGTGTGGTACGCCGCCAGCACGTCGCCCGCTCGGCGCTCGACGTCGCGCAGGTACGGCGGCGTCGCCAGCGCGCCCGCATCCGTTATGACCACCAGCGCCCCGCCCTCGGCGAGTTGCGCCACCGTCGCATCGACCGTCTCGCGCGGCAGCGCCAACTCCGCCGCCAGCCCCGCCGCATCGACCATCGGCCGCCGCGCGACGGCGTCGAGCACGCGCTCCTCCGGCGCCTCCGACAGCATCGCCTCGAGCGCGGCGATGATCTTCGCGTCGCCGCGCCGGTGCCGCTTCGGCGCGACGTCGGCGATGACGCCGCCGGCGACGGTGGCGTTCGGCGTGCGCAGGACGAAGCGGTCGCCGCGCTGGACGGCGACGGGCGTATCGAGCTTGATCTGCGCCCAGCAGCTCTCGCCCGGCCGCAGTTCAGCGGCGTCGAGCAGGCGGACGGTGGCGTTCGCCTCGTCGGCGCCGCAGTGGAACGTGACGGCGAGGTTGTGGCGGAGGGCGCGGCGCATGCCCTCGACGGCGCGCAGCCGCACATCGATCGCGCTTACGGCGCGGAGCGTGCCGGGCCGCGCCAGCACCATGCCGCGCCGCAGGTCTTCCTTCGCGATGCCGGTGACGTTCGCCGCCGTGCGCGTGCCCGGCAGCGCGCGCTCGACGCTGTCGCGATGAGACTGCAGCCCGCGGACGCGCCCGCGCTGCCCGCCTGGCATCGCCTCGACCTCGTCGCCGAGCGCGAGCGTGCCATCGATCAGCGTGCCGGTGACGACGGTGCCGAAGCCGCCGATCGTGAACACGCGGTCGATCGGCAGGCGCGGGCGGCCGATGTCGCGCTTGGGTGGCAGGCCGTCGACCGCGGCCTCGAGCGCCAGCAGCAGGTCATCCAGCCCCTCGCGCGTGAGCGACGAGCAGGCGACGATCGGGGAGCCTTCGAGCGTGGAGCCGGCGAGCGCTTCCCGCACGTCGGATTCGACCAGCGCCAGCCAGTCGGGATCGACGAGATCGCGCTTCGTGATGGCGACGACGCCGCGGCGCACGTCGAGCAGATCGAGGATCGCGAGATGCTCGCGCGTCTGCGGCATGACGCCGTCATCCGCCGCGACGACGAGCAGCGCCAGGTCGATGCCGCCCGCGCCCGCCAGCATGTTCTTGATGAAGCGCTCGTGTCCCGGCACGTCGACGATGCTGACGCTGCCACCGCCCGGCAGCGTCAGCCAGGCGAAGCCGAGGTCGATCGTCATGCCGCGCACCTTCTCCTCGCGCAGGCGATCGGGGTCGATGCCCGTCAGCGCCTCGACGAGCAGCGACTTCCCGTGGTCCACGTGGCCGGCCGTGCCGATGACGTACATGGGTTAGGTTCTAGGTTTTAGGTTCTAGGTTTTAGGTTCTAGGTTTTAGGTTCTAGGTTCTCGTTTCGGGTTCTCGGTCCTCCGCCGACAGTGTACGCTTCGGCGCATGAGCGTCGGCTTCGTCTACGACCCGATCTTCCTGGAACACGACACGGGCGACCACCCGGAGAACCCGCGCCGGATGCTCGCGGCGATGGCGCTGCTCGAATCGAGCGGCGTGCTGGCGCGGCTCACGCGTATCGACGCGCGCGTGGCCACGCCCGCCGAGCTGGCGCTGGCGCACGACGCGGCCTACGTCGCAGCGGTCGAGCGGGTGGCGCGCGATGGCGGCGGCTGGGTCGACCCCGACACGCTGATCACGCCGCGCTCGTACGACGTGGCGGCGCGCGCCGTCGGCGGCACGCTGGCGGCGGTCGATGCGGTGATGCGCGGCGATGTGGCATCGGCGTTCTGCCTCGTGCGGCCGCCCGGGCATCACGCGACGCCGGACCAGGCGATGGGCTTCTGCATCTTCAACCACATCGCCGTCGCCGCGCGCTACGCCCGCACGGCGCACGGCCTCGACCGCGTGGCCATCGTCGACTTCGACGTGCACCACGGGAACGGCACGCAGGACATCTTCTACGCCGACCCCGCCGTGCTGTACATCTCGACGCACGAGTACCCCTTCTATCCCGGCACCGGCGCCGCGAGCGAGACCGGCGAGGGCGAGGGGGGCGGCGCCACGATCAACATCCCGATGCCGCACGGCTCGGGCGACGCGGAGTACCGGCGCGCGTTCGAGGAGGTCGTCGTGCCGGCGCTGCATCGCTTCCGGCCGCAGCTGATCCTCGTCTCTGCGGGCTACGATGCCCACTTTGCGGACGAGATCGCCTACCAGCAGTTGAGCGTCGACGGCTACGGCGCGCTCGTGTCGATGACGAAGGCGGCGGCCGACGTCCTCAGCGACGGCCGCATCGTGGCCGCGCTCGAGGGCGGCTACCATCTCGTCGCGATGCCCTGGTGCGTCCGCCGCACGATCGAGATCCTCGGCGACGAAACGCCGACACCGGATCCGCTGGGCAGGGTCTGAGTTCACAGTTCGCAGTTCACAGTTCAAAGTTCACGGTTGTCAGCCTTTGGTTCTCGGTTCTTGGTTCTTGGCCTCCCTCCGCTACACTCCCGGCATGAACGTACGCACGCGCTACGCGCCCAGCCCGACCGGCGTGCCGCACCTCGGCAACCTTCGCACCGCCGTGTTCAGCTACCTGCTGGCGCGGCGGCACGGCGGGCAGTTCCTGCTGCGCATCGAGGACACGGACCGCACGCGCCTCGATCCGGAGGCGCTGCCGAAGATCCTCGAAAGCCTGCGCTGGCTCGGCATCGACCCGGACGAGGGGCCGGGCATCGGCGGGCCGTACGGACCGTACGTGCAGTCGGAGCGCGTCGACCTCTACCGCGCGGAGGCCGACCGGCTGCTGGCGCAGGGCGACGCGTACGAGTGTTGGTGCTCCTCGCAGCGGCTGGACGAGGTTCGGGCCGAGCAGGCGCGCCAGAAGCAGCCGCCGAAGTACGATCAGCGCTGCCGCGACGCCGGGCCGCAAGCGGCAGCGCGCGCCGAGGCCGAGGCGGAGGGCCGCAACTGCGTCGTGCGCTTCAAGACGCCGCTCGACGGACGGATCACGATCACGGACGCGATCCACGGCGCCTCTACCTTCGACCTCGCCACGCTCGATGACTTCGTCATGCTGAAGTCCGACGGCTTCCCGACGTACCACCTGGCGTACATCGTCGACGACGAGGCGATGAAGATCACGCACGTGCTCCGGGACGACTCGTGGCTGCCATCGGCGCCGCGCCACGCGCTGATCTACCGCGCGCTGGGCGTCACGCCGCCCGTGATGGCGCACGTGCCGCGCGTGCTCGGCCCCGACGGCACGAAGCTGAGCAAGCGGCACGGCGCGACGAGCGTCTTCGAGTACCGCGACCAGGGCTACCTGCCCGAGGCGGTCTTCAACTTCCTGGCGCTCGTCGGCTGGTCGCTCGACGACAAGACGGAGATCATCTCGAGGGAGCAGCTGATCGAGCACTTCACGCTGGACCGCGTGGTGAAGAATCCCGCGATCTTCAACGTCGAGAAGCTGACGTGGATGAACGGCGTCTACATCCGCGACATGGCGGCGGAGCGGCTGGTCGATCTCGTCGGCGCGCGGCTCGATGCGGACCTGCCGGCACCGGTGCCGCGGCCGGTCGACCGCGCCGTCCTGGCGCGCGTCGTGCCGCTGATCCGCGAGCGGATCAAGCTGCTGTCGGAGGCGGCGGAGTACTGCGACTTCTTCTTCGCCGAAGACCTGCACTACGCACAGGACGATCTGCTTGGCAAGGCGTTCAAGGACCGCCCCGCCGACGGGAAGGCCGCGCTCGACGCCGCCATCGCGCGCGTCGAGGCAGCGGCGCCGTTCGCGCACGACGTGCTCGAGGCGGAGCTGCGCGCGGTGGCGGAGCAGCTGGGCGTGAAGGCGGGCGACCTGTTCTCGCTGGTGCGCCTGGGCGTGACGGGGCGGAAGGTGACGCCGCCGCTCTTCGAGAGCATGGAGATCCTCGGCCGGGGGCGCTGCCTCGCCCGCCTGAGGGCCGCGGCGGCGATGCTGTAGGGGTGCCCCCCGGTTGTCGCGAATCGAACGCCCATGCTAGAATCGAGTGCGAATTGGGGATTCGTCTAATGGTAGGACAGCAGATTCTGGATCTGTATGTGGGGGTTCGAGTCCTCCATCCCCAGCCACCCGGCGCGTTCGTCTAGCGGCCCAGGACATCGCCCTCTCAAGGCGGAGATCGCGGGTTCGAATCCCGCACGCGCTACCATCGTGCTGAATCTGAAAAGCCCCCTTCGTGGCCATCGTGGCTGCTCAGGGGGCTTATCAGTTGTGGCCATGTTGTGGCCATGTTCCCAGATTCGGCCTACGTTTTCGTCAGCAGGTAATCGAGCGCCTCGGACGCGTGACGTTGCTGGCCCTTCAAGAGATGGCCGTACACGTCCATTGTGAACGACGCCGAGGCGTGGCCCAGGCGCCGCGAGACGGAGAAGATATCGACACCGTGCGCGATCCACTGCGTGGCCGCGGAGTGTCGCAAGCCGTGCCAGTTCACCGCGGCAACGTCAACAATGGCCGTCTTCGCAAGCAGCGCACGATAGTCAGCGTAGAACGTCCGCGCGAGCCACGGGTTGCCGGCGGGCGACGGGAACACGAGGCCGTGCTCGCGCCATACCGGGCCGATCCGCAAGCGGTGCTCGACCTGGGCGGCACGATGGGCGCGAAGCAATTGCACCGTCGCCGCTGACAACTCGATCGTCCGGCGGCTGCGCTCCGTCTTCGGGGCTCCGAAGACCGTCTTCCCGCCGACGTACGACGCCGTCCGCCGGACTTCTACTGCGGCGCCGTCGAGGTCGACATCTTCCCAGCGGAGTCCGAGCAACTCGCCTTCGCGGAGGCCCGTCGCGAGGGTGAATCGGATCGGCACGTCGTAGCGCGTGCCGGCCGCGGCCTCGATCAGTATGGTAATCTCCGCGCCGGTCAGCGCGCGGCGTTCGCTGCGCGCCTTCGTCGAAGGCGCCGACACCGCGTCGCAGGGGTTTCGGGTGATCACGCGCGCCTTGACTGCGTCATCGAGTGCCTGGCTGAGCACACCCAAGTGTTTGTGAACGCTGCCGCCGGAAAGCGGCGCCGCCGCCGTCGAGTCTTCGCCCGACAACCAACGGCCCTTCAAGTCGGAGACGTGATCCGCCCGGAGAACCTGCAGACGAACATGGCCGATGCCCGGAATTAGGTGCTTCGAAACGATGCCGCTATAGCGCTCCTGCGTCTTGCCCGATAGGTGCCCTTCGGCAATATGGCGGGTCAGCCAGCGCGTGAGCCAATCGCCGGTCGTAATGCGGTCGGGTGCCACACCGCGTCCGTTATCACGTTTCGCCAGCGCGGCCGTGAGCGCCTTCTTCGCGGCCGCCTTATTCCCTTTAACGGTGAACCGCTGGCGCCGGCGGTTGCCCTTCGCGTCCGTGCCGAGCGGCACCGTGATCAGCCAGCGGTCCGGGCTGCGCTCGATGTAACTGCCGTCTCCGTAGTCTCGTCGGCTCATCGTGACCCTCCCTTCGGGGTGACCTTTTCGAGGCAGGCTGTTATCCGCTTGTTCGCGGCGACTCTGGACATCATCCGGCTCTTCTCTCGATCCGCACGGGTCCGCCCGACGCGCGGCGCGCCGCGTTTTTCGGACTGTTCGTCGCGGCGATTGTACAGATGCTCGAGTCCAAAACGATGGCCAGTGAGTTGCTCCTCAGCGCGGCCGAAGTCACGCTGGAGAAGGAACCACGAATCATAGGGAGCTCGTCGGTGCTTCTGGTTCCAGGCTCTGAGGCGCTCGGGCCAACTCCCTTGTGGAAGATCCAGGCAGACCAGCCGAACGAGATCGATGGCGTGTTGCTGTAACGGCCGCCGTGGCCGTCGCGGAACGACGCCGCACGAACGTAGCGTCTTCCATTCGCGCTGCAGTTCCGTGGCCACCTGCCTGATCGACATCCGGTGATCGAAACTGATGATAATGCGGGGCTGGTATGCAGCGACGTCGCCCCATACGCGCCAGCCGCGCCACTCCAACTCGAACTCGGACCATGGGTTGACGTTCGCCCCGCGTTCGATCAGATCGAGATCACGGAGGAGCTGCCAATGTGCCGCCTCGGACCGCCGCGACCGGGCACGTGTAACTGTCGGAGGCGCATCGCCTGCTTTCGCCAGCTTCGCGGATCGTGCGCTCACCAGCTGCCGAGTTTCGTTGATTACCCGCAGGATGTCATTCACGACGTCTGGCAAGAGTTCGACGTCCTGTAAATATTCCTCGACACGTTCACGAACGGCCACTCGCCGACGCTCTGCTGACGTCGCGGGGCTGGCCAACCGTTCGTTGACCCGAGTCCATAGCGGGTTCTCCAATGCTTTATCCACTTACGCCTCCTCGATCGGTTTATCCGGTTGCTGCTACAGTACTGGATGCGCCATGGTGCGCGCAAGTGTGATTTCAGGAGGCTACCTGGTGGCTGACGAGATTTGGACTCCAGCGGAACTACTGAGGCGCTATCCGCAACTCCCGTCTATGAACACGCTGCTGCGACTCCTGAACGAGAATCAGATCCCCGCGGTTCGCCTGGGTCGAAAGTGGTTCATCAGTCGCCGGAGCTTTGAGGCGTGGCTCGCAAGTGCGGGCAGCCGTGAGTCGGTGAGCGCCTAGCCACCGAAGACGCGAACGCCGCGGTTGCTGCCGCGGCGCTGCAGGAGGAACGACGTGAGAACAGCACGCCGCACCCAACATGATACACCCACGAACCGGCGCCGCCCGTCGCTCGACCTGCTGCTCGACGCCGAGGACTTCCTCGACCGCGCGCACAGCGTGCTCGTAGAGGCGT
>Ga0315281_10003702_pt1 | contig 22352 bp, 16 predicted proteins | sample YL17G07_0_MG_FD_204540 | JGI IMG/M metagenome (GOLD analysis project Ga0315281, IMG submission 204540) | Sediment microbial communities from Yellowstone Lake, YNP, Wyoming, USA - YL17G07_0 | ecosystem: Environmental > Aquatic > Freshwater > Lake > Sediment | place: USA: Wyoming | collected... | reverse complement strand
TTCATTTGATCATGCTGATTCCGCCGCGATACGCAGTGAGCGAAGTGATACGCAAGATAAAGTGCTGGACGGCAAGCAAGCTGCGGGAAAAGTTTGCGTGGTTGGGGAAAGTGTATTGGAAGGAAAACATCGTGTGGTCTCCCGGCTATTTTGTTTCAACCGTTGGCATAGATGAGGCAAAGATCCTGAAATATGTGAAGTGGCAGCGGAGCCAGGATTCAGGTCAAGCGAAGCTTGAATTGTTTTAGTGAAGCGCCCCTGAAGGGCGCTTCACAAAGTGCCACGGGCATGCCCGTGGGTATCTACAGAGCAAGGCGTAGAGGGGAGTATATCTCCCGAGCGCGAGGAGAAGAGAAAACGCAGCGGTGGCGATGAAGAATGATTTGCACCGGCTCCGAGGGCCGAGGAGCGCGGCGAGGACCAGGAATAAAGCTATCGGGCCTTCATGGCAGGTGAAATCACCCCGGCCGAAGCTGGTGAGGAAGAACGAAGAGATTGATGAAGGGGAAATCGGATTTTCCGCAGCATGGAAGAGCGAAATACCCCCACTGCGTGATGAATATGCCGCTGTCTCCAGCCATGGGAGGAGGTTTACGGCGGCGAGTCCAACAAAGATCACGCATACAAGAACCCCCAATCCGAGTACCTTAAACATCTCGCGTCGTTCGGTGAGCACTCGAAGCAGGAAATATGCAGCTGCGAAGAAAAAGATCTGAGGATGGGCCCCCAGGAAGAAGATGGCGGTGATTATCCCCGAGAGGATAGCCTGAGTGAGGTTTTTTTTCTGCGCGAGCATCTCCAACGAGAGAAATAGGGCAGGTAGCCAGCACACAATCCAATCAATGCGCTGAAAGTGGTAGAGAACAGCAGTGATCCCTCCGTACATATAGAGAATCGCGCTGAGGGAAGCAGGTAATACTGGTAGCCCGATCACCCGCGCGTAGCAGTATATGAAGAAGCCCGCGAGTGCCACATGCAGCAGCATATAGTAAGAGAAAAAAGTTCCGCGCGGATAAAGAGGAAGGGAATAAGCAGAGGATAAAAGAGATGCGATGTTATGTCCAACACGAATGTTGATCCTGACCAGACGTACGGCAACCAGAGCGGAAGTTTGCCGGTGGCCAGAAGTGATTCGCGGGCAAAATGTTTCCATGGGATGAACAGCCGGATTGCATCGGAATGCTCCCAGTACGGCATCAATGAGGGGCAGAAAATAAATCGCGAGAAAAACAAGATATTAATTAGCAGACACGCAATGCCCGCTCCGATAATTTCGCGCTCTGTAATAGCAGCGCGTAGCGGCGTGCGGCTGTGCCTGTTGTTCATAGCGTAGCTCCCTGCTTATTGTAGAATAACCCTCACCGACTGATCAATGACAACCGCGCGCGCATCCGGCGGTTTTAGCGCTTGTTACCTCTGCTCCTAATTGTTACACTATCAGCATGTTCGGGAGCATCTATGGCCAATCTCGAGAGGACCATCAAGGTCGCCCGCGGTAAGAGCAGAGCGGATCTCGTCCTCAAGAACGCCCGGGTCGTGAATGTGTACTCGGGCGAGGTATACGAGGCCGATGTCGCGATCCTCGAAGACCGGGTGATCGGCCTCGGCACGTACACCGGCATCAAGGAGTGGGATCTCCATGGGAAGATTGTGGCCCCCGGTTTCATAGACAGCCACATCCACCTCGAGAGCTCGATGGTGACCGTGCCGGAGTTCGCACGGGTGGTCGTGCCGCTCGGCACCACCTCGGTCGTGAGCGACCCTCACGAGATTGCCAACGTCATGGGGCTCGACGGCGTCAACTACATGCTCAAGTCGAGCAAGTATAATCCGCTCAATGTGTTCGTGATGATCCCCTCCTGCGTCCCCTCTTCCCACCTGGAGACATCCGGCTCAGAGCTCCGGGCGACTGATATCTTCTTCTTCCTCAATCAGGAATGGATACTGGGGCTTGCCGAGGTGATGGATTACCCCGGCGTGCTGAAGGGTGACCCGAACATCCTGGATAAGATCAAAATCGCGGGAAGGAAGATCATTGACGGCCATGCCCCCGGCCTCAGCGGCAAGGATCTCTGCGGCTATGTCGCCATGCGGATCAGCTCCGATCATGAGTGTTCGACCAAAGAGGAGGCGATGGAGAAGCTCCGCCTGGGGATGGCGATCATGATACGGGAAGGGGGGCTGGCCAAGAACATGGAGGCGCTGCTCCCCCTCGTCACGCCTCAGACGATCTATCAGTTCACGCTGTGCACGGATGACCGGCATCCGCAGGATCTCGTTGACGAGGGGCATATGAACGCGCTGATCAAAAAGGCGGTGCGGCTGGGGCTGGATCCGATTTCGGCCATACGGCTGTGCACGATCAATCCCGCGAGACACTATGGGCTGGAGGATCTGGGGGCGATCGCCCCTGGAAAGATCGCGGACGTGGTGGTGATCAATAATTTAGAGGATTTCAACGTCGAGATGGTGTTCAAGAACGGCGCGCTCGTGGCGAGGGAGGGGAAGCTGCTGCCGCAGGTCATTGCCGCGATGCGGCCGGCCGAGTCACTGAGGGGATCCATCAACATCCAATGGCTCAAGCCCGAATATTTTGAAATTCCCGCCAGGAGGGGCAGGTGCCGTGTGATCGGATTGGTGCCGAACCAGCTCATCACCAAGCAGGAGCTGCTCAAGCCGAAGGTGATAGGCGGCAAGGTCATCGCCGACACGGAGAGGGATATTCTCAAACTGGTAGTCGTGGAGAGGCATCACGCCTCTTCGCACATCGGCCTGGGGCTCGTCCGCGGCTTCGGCCTCACCAATGGCGCGATCGCCTCCTCCGTTGCGCATGATTCGCACAATATCATTGCGGTCGGCACGAACGATGCCGACATCATGGAGGCGGTGGTCAAGATCAGGAAGCTGCAGGGGGGGTTCACGGTCGTGGTCGAGGGGAAATTGGTGGCGAGCCTCGCCCTGCCGATCGCGGGTCTCATGTCAACCAAGTCGGTCGAGGAGGTCAAGGAGGAGATCAAAAATCTGATAAGGGTGACGCACTCCATGGGATGCGCGCTCGACGATCCTTTCATGATGCTCTCTTTCCTCGCGCTGCCGGTCATTCCCGAGTTGAAGCTCACCGACAAGGGTCTCGTGAGGGTGTCCGAGCAGAAAATCATCCCGCTTTTTGTTCAGAAGAAGTTATAGGCGCGCGAATGCCGGCCCGCCTCTCGGCGCGCACTCAATTTCGAGAGATACTCCACAATGGAAATCGATTCGGGAAAAATACTCCGCTCCGCTCGAACGCTCGGGGAAGACACTGCCAGGACTCTGAGCGAACTGATCCGGATACGGAGCCCGAGCTGCGGCGAGGCAGCGGCGATAGAGTATGTCGCGGGGAGAATGGAAGAGATCGGTTTTGATGAGGTGCGGGTGGACGCAATGGGGAATCTCATCGGGCGGATCGGCAGCGGCCCGCTCCTGATCGCCTTCGATGCCCACATCGACGTCGTCGATGTCGTTGACGAGGATGAATGGACCTACCCTCCGTACGAGGGGCAACGCGATGGCGGCTTCATCTACGGTCGTGGCGCCTGCGATCAGAAGGGAGCCATCGCGAGCCTCCTCACTGCTGCGAGGCTGATCAAGAGTTGCGCGCCCGCAGAGGGCTGTACCGTATATCTGGTGATCACCGTACAGGAAGAGGATTGCGAGGGCATTTGCTGGTGCCACCTCATTGAATCGGAGGGGCTTCAGCCTCACGCAGTGGTCTTGACCGAGCCGAGCGCCCTGAAGATCGCGCGCGGCCAGAAGGGCAAGGTGCAGATGCTGGTGGAGACAAGAGGCGTGGCAAGCCACGGCAGCGCTCCTGAGCGCGGCGAGAACGCCATCTATAAGATGGCGCCGATCATCGCCGCGATGGAAAAACTCAACTCGGCGCTCAAGGCCGTTCCGCCGCTGCGCAAGGGGACGGTCACCGTGAGCGGAGTGGAGTCGAAAGCCCCGTCACTCTGTTCTGTGGCCGAGGAGTGCCGCATCCATCTGGACAGGCGACTGACGCGCGGGGAAACGAGGGAACAGGCAGTGGGGGAGATTGCGGCGATCGCCGGGCGACATGGCGGTCGAGTGTCCATCTCCATGTACGACCGGGCGAGCTATAAGGGCCTGAGGCTGAGTAGGGAGGAATATTACCCCGGCTGGCTCACCCCGGAAGGCGAAGCGATTCTCAGGGCGGCCGTGGATGCTCACCAATCCCTCTTCCAGAGGGCGGGTGAGGTTATCGTGTGGGATTTCAGCACGAACGGTGTTGCCACGAGCGGTATCCACGGCATTCCCACCATCGGCTTCGGCCCCGGAGATCCGGCGATGGCGCACGCGCGGGATGAGCGTGTTCCCCTCGAGCACCTCGTGCGAGCCGCCGCGTTCTACGCCGCGCTCCCCTCGTTCTACTGCCGTGAGTCCGGAGGGTGAGAACAGATTTTTTTATGTGAGGTGGCGCAGCCGTGGAACCGAGGATATTCATCATCATTCTCAACCGGAATGGGCGCGAGGAAACGATCGAGTGCCTTCGGTCGGTTCAGCGGATTGACTATGCCAATTATCGGGTGATAGTCGTTGACAATGCCTCCACGGACGGCTCGCCGGAGGAAATTGCACAACAGTTCCCCGGCGTCACGCTCATCAAGAACAATACCAATGCAGGATTCGACGGAGGGAACAACGTCGGTATCCGTGAGGCCCTCAGAGAGGGAGCGGATGCCGTGCTGCTTCTCAACAACGACACGGTGGTGTGCCGTGAGATTCTGCGGGCATTCTCCGGGGCGGCCGCTGGCCTCCCGCGGGCCGGCATTCTCGGGCCCAAGATCTACTATTTCGATGAGGCGGAGGTTTTTTGGTGGGCTGGATGCAGAGGCACACGCTCCACAACAGGCTGGTTATCAGTTTATACTCAGGAGGGGAAGGGGGAACGGGATCGCGGGCAATATGATGAGATCAGGAAGATAGACGGGGTGATCGGATGCGCGATGTATATCAGGCGGGAGGTATTTGAGGACAGTGGATTCTTTGACGAGAGGTTCTTTATCTATCATGAGGAGTACGACTTCTGCAATCGGGCTGCTGCAGCGGGCTGGGACTGCTACTTTGCGCCGGGGGCGAAGGTATGGCACAAGGTCTCCCTCGCAATGGGAGGGAAATACTCACCGTCCCTCTATTATTTCTGGACGAGAAACTGGCTTCTCCTCTCGAGAAAATATACCTCGTGCGTCTATTGGCCTTTACTGTACTGCGCCTACCTCAAAGAGAGCGTGTGGGTATACCAGGGGCTCAGGGAGAAGGAGCAACCGCGCGCAGCCGAGGCGGCGCTCGCGGGGGCATGGAGCGCCCTCCTCAATCGTTTTGGACCGATGGGGAAACTGTCCCCCCCCCGCTGGCTGAGCCGGCTCGCCGGATGGCATTACCACAGGAATGTGGCTCATGGGAATTGAATAATATGCGTATCGGTTATGATGCGAGAATTTTGACAACTTCGCAAAGGACAGGAATCGGCCACTATACCTCTCACCTGCTCAACTTGCTCAGCTCCTGCGAAACAGAGCACCGGTTCCTGCTTTTCTTCCCGCGGGGCGGCGGCGGAACCGGCCTTCCTGATGGCGCATTCGAATCCATCCGCGGCCCGATCCCCGATGATCTGAGAGAGGATCGTTTTTATCGTTTATGGTTCGACGTGTATTTGCCCATGATGATCAGGTGGAAGGGAATTGATCTGTTCCACGGCCCCTGCTACCTTATTCCGAAAACCCGCCGCGCGCGAACGGTGGTGACGGTTCACGACCTCACGCACGAGAAGTATCCGCAGTGGGCGCCGGGATGCTCTGCCGCGTTTGCACAGAGGGCACGGCAGAGCGTCCAGAGAGCCGACGCGGTCATCGCCAAATCTGACGCGACGCGCAGGGATATCCATGACGTGTACGGCATTGACGATCGAAAGGTCAGGGTTATCTATGAGGGAGTGGACTCTTGTTTCCGCCCCATTGAAGACCGTAGTCTCCTCGCTGCGTTGCGTGATCGGTACCATCTTCCTGAGTATTTTGTGTTCTCGCTCCTCTCGCTCAACCCTCGGAAAAATCTCCCGGGACTGCTGCGTGCTTTTTCGATTTTGAAAAAGACGACGAGGGTGCCTCACGCCCTCGTCGTGGCGGGGAAGGATTACGGCGGCTATGACGTTCTGAATGACGCAGAAAAGATGGGGATATCAGATAGTTTTATTTTCCTTAACTATTTCCCCGGGGAGGAGCTTCCGCTCCTCTACAACCTTGCTGATGTGTTTGTCTTCCCCTCGCTGTATGAGGGTTTCGGATTGCCCCCGCTCGAGGCAATGGCATGCGGCCGGCCTGTGATCGCATCAAGGGCAGGGTCACTGCCCGAGGTCCTCGGTGATGCGGCGCTCTATTTTGACCCTGAGGATCCCGCTGACATGGCCGCGCATCTCGCGGATCTGCTGAGTTCGAATCAAGGGAAGAGTGATTTAAGGGAAAAGGGATTGGCCCAGGCGGCGCGGTATCGCTGGGATGACTGCGTGCGAAGCACACTAAGGCTCTATGAGGAGCTGCTCTGATCAGGTACAATAGTGCGTGCGGGCCGGCCTGGAGTAAAAGAACCATCCCCGGGCATCCGATGGGGGGGAAGCACAGGAGAAAGGAGAAAAGGATGGGGAGAGAGGTGCTGGTCACCGGCGGGGCCGGTTTCATAGGGAGCAACCTTGTCGCTGACCTGGCTGAGCGCGGCCAGAGGGTCATCGTGTACGACAACCTCTCGAGAAAGGGCACCGCGATGAATCTCGAGTGGCTCCGGGACGCCTGCGGCGACCGTATCGAGTTCATCGAGGCGGATGTGTGCGACTTCACCTCGCTGCGGAGAGCGGTTTCTCGGGCGAGCGTGATCTATCACCTCGCCGCGCAGGTCGCGGTGACGACCTCCATCGCCGACCCGAGGTCGGATTTTCAGGTCAACGCGCTCGGGGCGTTCAATGTCCTCGAGGCGGCGCGGCTCGGCGGGAATAAACCGATACTGGTCTTCACGTCCACGAACAAGGTGTACGGGTGCATGGAAGATCTCCGCGTGGAGGAGGATGAAACTCGCTACCGTTTCGCCGGACAGGGCGATGGTGTTTCCGAGCAGCGGCCGCTGGACTTCCATTCTCCCTACGGGTGCTCCAAGGGCGCCGCGGACCAGTATGTTCGGGATTATGCGCGGATATACGGATTGCCGACGGTAGTCTTCAGAATGTCGTGCATCTATGGCCCGCGCCAGTTCGGCAACGAGGATCAGGGATGGGTAGCCCATTTCCTCATCTCGGGGATGAAGGGGCGCCCCCTCACTGTCTATGGCAATGGGAAACAGGTGCGTGACATCCTCTGCGTGGGAGACCTCGTGCGGGCTTTCCACGCGGCGGTGGGGAGAATAGAAACCGTCCGTGGCTCGGTCTACAACATAGGGGGCGGGAAGGGAAATACGCTCTCGCTCCTCGAGCTGCTCGAATTGATGAGGAGCAGGTACGGGTATCGCGTGGCGCCATCCTTTGCCGACTGGCGGCCGGGGGACCAGCCGATCTACGTGAGCGACATCAGCAAGGCGAAAGAGGAACTTGGCTGGGAACCTTCCGTGGGGAGCAGTGAGGGGATAGACATGCTGCATCGCTGGATCCGGACTCATGAGAAGATGTTCTGAGAAGGTGTGAAAAGATAGCTTTTTTATATCTTTGTAGGGGTCGGATTCATCCGACCCGCCGCGTAGGGCTCGATAAACCGAGCCCCTACATCCTAATGTGCGCAGAAAGGGATGGAATTCCGGATTTTTTCACACCTTCTGAGTCATGGGGGATCGGTAAAGAAACGGTGCCCGCCGGGGTGTTATTGCTACCGGTCGAAGATGATGTGAGTGCTGTGAATGAAGATGTTATGGATTACCGATGATTTCTTGCCGCACCTCGGAGGTTCACGCCTCCTCTACTACCAGACGATAAAGTGCCTCCCTCCCGGAGAGGTAACCATCCTCACAAAACGCAGGCCGGGCTGGCGCGAATTCGACGCGCGGGAAACCATACCTATTAAGAGAGGGTTTTTTAAAAAGCTCTCGATCCATCCCCTCCTGAACGAGCTCCCCGTGTACGTTGAGATGATGGCGCTCGGCGCCTGCCGGTCGCTGCGCCTCCGTCCGGATGTTATTGTATGCGGGGAACTGCTCCCCACGGGACTCGTGGGGCGGATGTTGAGCCTGGCCGGCGGCGCGCCCTACCTCGTGTACATACACGGGGAAGAGGTGAACGTGTTGAAAAATCTCCGCGGCGAGAAGGCGCTCGCATTCTCCGTACTGCGCGCCGCTGACGCGGTCGTCGCCACATCGACGCCCGCGCATGGGGAAGCGCTCAGACAGGGGGTGCGACCGGATCGTCTCCACCTGCTCACCCCCGCGGTTGATGACTATTTCTTCAATGCGAAACCGTGCCCTGAGCGCGCGCGGAGCCGCTATGGGCTGGAGGGGAAAATGGTGCTCCTCACCGTGGGGCGCCTCGTCGAGCGTAAAGGCCATGAGCTGGTGATCAGGGCATTGCCGCAGATGCGGCGGGAGTTCCCTGACCTTGCCTATCTCATTGTGGGGGCGGGGCCGATGGAAGAAAAGCTGGAGCGGGTCGCTCGCGAGGAGGGCGTGTCCGGAGCGGTGATATTTGCCGGCAGGCTCTCGCGGGAAGAGCTTGTCGAGTGCTATGCGGCGTGTGACGTGTTCGTGATGCCTCACCGGGAACTCCCCGACGGGGATACCGAGGGCGCGGGGATCGTTTTTCTGGAGGCTGCCGCCCTGGGCAAGCCGGTGATTGCGGGCATCACGGGGGGGACGGGGGATTCCGTCCTCGACGGAGAGACGGGATTCCGCGTCGACTCCACGAGTCCGCAGGAGATTGTCCAGCGCGCGAGCCAGCTTCTGCGCGATAGGGCGCTCGCGCGGCGGATGGGAGAAGCGGGGCGCCGCGGGGTGCTTCGGGAGAGGCGCTGGGAGGATCGCGCGCAGGAGTTGCGGAGAATCTGCCTGGATATGGTGAGAAGAAAGAGTTCGGAATCCACGATTCGGCGTCACAGGTAGGCATCAAAAAATGATACACGCGCACTCCTGCATTCCGGTTTTCTGAAAGGGAGAAGCAGCCCCGATGGTCAACGTGCTCTATATGATAGATTCAATGTTTTATGCGGGAGCGCAGACCCACATTGCCGGCATGATGCGCGGGCACGACAAAAATCGTTTTCGCCCCTATCTGCTGTGCCTTCAGGAAAAGGGCCCCCTCGGGGAGGAACTGGAGGCAGAGGGGTATCCCGTCGCAGCGTATGGCCTGAAGAGAGTGTATGCATTGCAGGCGGCCTGGTCGTACACGCGGTTTATTCCGTTTCTCAAGCACGAGCGGATCGAGATAGTGCATGCCTATCTCTTCGCCGCGCAGATCTACGGCGTTCCGGCGGCCCGTCTCGCCGGAGTTCCTCTTGTCATTGCGGGGCGGAGGGACCCGGGGAAATATTGGACGGCGCCTCGCTACCTCCTGGCGCGCAAGATATCAAACTCCTTTTCCCATATCCAGATCGCAAATGCATATGCGGTAAAAGAGTTTATTGTGCGCGAAGAGGGGATTCCACCTGATAAGGTAAAAATCGTTTATAACGGCGTTGACGCGTCGAGGTTCTCTCCTCAGGAGGGCGCCGCGGACCGCGTGGACAGGCCGGCCCTCACCGTGGGGTATGTGGGAAGTCTCACGCGCGTGAAGCAGGTCGAGGTGCTGTTGAGGGCTGCGAGGCGCATCCTACCCGCATGCCCCCGCCTGCGCATTCTTATTGTGGGGGGAGGGCCGGAGACCACGCAGCGCCTCAGAGAGGGGCGGACTGATTCATGGCTCAGAACCCTCGCATCTGAACTGGGATTGGGCGATCATGTCGTTTTTACGGGTGCGCGCACAGAAGTCCAGGAAGAGCTGAAAGAAATGGATATTTTTGTCATGCCTTCGATTCTGGAGGGAATGTCAAACGCAATCCTTGAGGCCATGGCGACAGGGCTGCCGGTCATTGCCACCGACAGCGGGGGAAACCGGGAGCTCGTTGAAGAAGGCGGAACCGGATATCTCTTTCCCGTGGGTGACGATCAACGGCTGAGCGAACTCTTACTCGATCTGCTGGGCAGTGAAGAGAAGCGTCGCGCAATGGGGCGCGCGGCGCGACAGAGGGTGATGGAGCGGTTCACGGTGCAGAGAATGGTTGCAGAGATGGAGCGGGTCTATCTGGATGGGCTCGGGAGACGGAGTGGATGAATGACCGGGTGAAAGATTATTTCGAGTCGGAGGCGGGGGCATTCGACTCGATCTACTCCGGCGGGAAGGGCCGATTCGCGGCGTGGCTCGACCGTGTGCTGCGCGGGGATATGAGAGCCCGTTTCCTTGAAGCGGTACGGGAGTGCGGCGATGTGCGGGGGGTGGAGATTCTCGACGTGGGCTGCGGGAGCGGGCGCTATTCGATCGAGCTCGCGAGGAGGGGGGCGGCCGTCACCGGTATTGATGCTGCGGGAGAGATGCTCGCGATCGCCAGGCGGATCGCAGGGGAGGAGGGGCTTATCCAGAGGTGCAGCTTTATCGAGGGTGATTTCCTCTCGCTCCCGCTCGACCGCATTTTTTCGGTGACATTCGCCATCGGCTTCTTTGACTACGCGGCCGATCCCGTTCGCTCCCTCCGGAAAATGAGAGAGGTGACGCGAGGGCGCCTGATCGCGACCTTCCCCCGGTTCTGGACGTGGAGGGCGCCGGTCAGAAAAATACGCCTCGCGCTGAGAGGATGTCCGGTGCGCTTCTATACCAGACAGAGGGTGAACGAGCTCATGCGCGAGAGCGGCTGGGAGAGCTGGCGCGTGAAGAAAATCGGCAAGCTCCACTTTGTGGTGGCGCGCTCAGGTAAATAATCAGTATTTTACCACGGAGCGCACGGAGACAAAGTAATGCCTTAGTGAAGCACTGATACGCACGCTGCTGTCATTGTCAGTGCCTGACTGAGAAGGTGTGAAAAAATCCGGTTTGTCGCTTGCGCATGTGTAACTCATCGTGTAGGGGCTTGATTTATCAAGCCCGCTGACGGGTCGGATAAATCCGACCCCTACAAAAAAGGGGCGGGAGGCAATTATTTCACACCTTCTGAGGCATTACGAGAAAAAGAAGAGAACACGGAGATTGTGACCACAGTAACAACAGTTTCTTCTAGAAACTAGAAACTAGAAACGAGAAACTGTCTGTTTTATCTGTGTGTATCTGTGTGCATCTGTGGTTAAAATTAATCCGCGTCATCAGCGTAATCCGCGGTTAAACTCTTGAACTTCTCTGTGTCCTCCGTGCTCTCCGTGGTGAGACAGTGAACATTGTACCTTGAGGAATATGGTACGCAATGAATGAGCGTGGGCCAGTGGTCAACGCGCTGAGCTTTGATCTCGAGGAGTGGTTCCAGGCGGAGGTGTTCGCCCCGCTCATATCCCCCGGGCGGTGGGGCGACATGGAGAGCAGGTGTGAAGCGCAGGCTGATTTCGTGCTGGGGGTCCTGGCGGAGTACGGCGTGCGAGCGACTTTCTTCACGCTGGGATGGCTCGCGGAGCGGCGCCCGGCGCTCGTGAAGAGGATCGCGGGAGCCGGCCATGAGCTCGCGTGCCACGGCTATGATCACACGATGATCACCAGGCAGTGCAGGGAGGAGTTTGACAGGGAGGTAGAGAGGTCAAAGAGGATTCTTGAAAACCTCTGCGGGGTGGAGATCAGGGGGTATCGGGCTCCTACGTTTTCAATCACGAAAGACACGCAGTGGGCGCTCGAGGTGCTGTGGGAGAATGGATTTTATTATGATTCCTCCATCTATCCGATCCGCCATGACCGCTACGGCATCCCCGGGGCTCCACGATTCCCCTACATCGTGTTCGAGCGCGAGGGGCGCGCTCTCTGGGAATTTCCCGGACCCACGATGCTCATTGGCGGGGTCACGCTCCCCGCGGCAGGGGGTGGCTACCTGAGGCTTTTCCCGTACGCGTGGACGCGCGCGGCCATTCTCGCCGCGCATCGTGAGGGCCAGCCGGTCAACGTGTATGCCCATCCATGGGAATTCGACCGTGGCCTCCCACGCGTGGAGCTCCCTTTGGTTTCGAGCCTCCGGCACTACGGAGGGATCAAGGGGAATGCCCGGAAGATCAGGCGTCTCCTCGATGAGTTCCGCTTCGCCCCCATGGGCGAGATCGTGGAAAAGCTTGAGCGCGCTATGTTAAAGAAATAGCGCCTGATTACTCAGATTGCTCTGGACAGTTATAATCAGAGAGATCGGGTGCAAAAGAGAAATACTCATGGTGCATTTCTATTCATGGGTTCTCATGATTTCGGCGGGGCTCATCATCTACTGCTACTTCATCTACCCGCTCATTGTGCTTCTGCTTGCCCGCTTGTTCCCCCGGCCGGTCAGGAAGGCAGATGAGACGCCGATGGCGACCATCCTCATCCCGGCGCACAATGAGGCGGAGATCATCCGGAGGAAGATTGAGAACACGCTCGCGCTCGACTATCCTCCCGGGCGGATGGAGGTGCTGCTGATCTCCGATGGATCGGACGACGGGACCGAGGGGATCGCAGCCAGATGTGCGGGGCCCGGCATGACGGTGATTGCCTTTCCCGAGAGGCGCGGGAAGCTCAGGGCCCTGCTGGACGCCCTGCCGCGCGCGAAGGGGGATATTCTTGTTTTCTCGGATGCGAGCGGCATGCTCCGACCGAATGCCCTCCGCGAAATGGCGTCCAACTTCTCGGATCCCCGGGTTGGATGTGTGTGCGGCTACTATAAATCAGCGGCCCTCGAACAGAAGAGGGCGGCAGGCGAGCTTATCTACTGGGATTATGAGTTCGCGATCAAGAGGGCGGAGAGCCGCTTCTCGACGCTCCTCGGCGCGACGGGTGCGATGTATGCGGTGCGCCGGGAGGTTTTCGTCCCTCCTGATCCGGACACCATCAACGATGATTTTGTCATCCCGGCGCTCGTGACCCTCCGCGGATTCCGGACGGTGCTGGAAGAAGATGCGGTTGTTGATGATTGCGACCCGCAGATGGGGAATTTTAAAAGCCGCGTGCGCGTGGCCGCGGGGAACTGGCAGCAACTGTTTTTCCTCGGGGGGCTCATTTCGCCGCGCAGGCCCCTGGTCTGCTGGCAGTTTGTATCACATAAGCTCCTCCGCATGGTGGCGCCGCTGCTCATGCTCATGGCGCTCGTTTCCATGCTCGCAGTTGCGCCGGGGCCGGCGGTCGGGCTGATCCTGCTCATGTCGCTCCCGGCCATCCCCTGGAGGAGAGGATCGGGAGGTGCGGTTCGAGCGGCGTTAGGGAAGTTCATCGAGGGCAATGCGGCGAGCCTCTGCGGCATGGCGATCTTTTTCCTGAGACCCAGGACGCTGAAGTGGAGCTGAGCGCGCTCACCGAGGGGGGATAGTATCGTCGCTCTGTTCTCTCTCCTTCCGTCTGTGAGGGGGCGCGGGATCCGTGAGGGGAGTGCTGTGGGAAAGGTGCAGAGAGTAGCCTATATAGTGGTGATGTTTCCGTGCTATTCGGAGACCTTTGTGCTGAGGGAGATCCGGGAGCTCATGCGCCGGGGCGTCGAGGTGACGGTTCTCTCCCTCAGGGCGTGCTCGGAAAAGGTCATTGAAGCTGACGCACGCGACGTGGTGTCCCACACGCTCTATTCTCGGTATCTATTTTCATTCGCCCTATTGCGCGCACACCTCCACTATCTGTTTCATCGCACGGGAGCCTATTTCGGGATCATCGCGACTCTGGCATCAAGACTTTTTTGGAACCCATGGCAACTCATAAAGAACACCGGGGTATTCCTTAAATCAGTCTATTTCGCGCATGCGCTTCACATCAGGAGAATACAGCACGTGCATGCCCACTTTGCAAATTACCCCGCGACATCAGCCTATATCATCTCACGCCTCACGGGGCTCCCGTTTACCATGACCGCGCACGCGCATGACATATTTCAAAATCAAATCCTCCTCTCCACGAAACTGAAACTGGCGAAGAAGCTATTCGCGATTTCGAGCTATAACAAGGAATTCATCATGAAGAAATGCCGCGGCGTTCCCCGTGAAACGATCGAGGTGCTCCACTCCGGCCTTGATCTTTCGCGTGTAAATTTTCCGAGGCATGACCGCATTGAGCAAGGAATGATTCTCTCTCTGGGGCGGCTGGTAGCAATAAAAGGGTTTGACACCCTTGTCAGGGCTATCGCTATCCTCCGGGACAAGGTTGCGCCCCTGAGGTGCGTGATTGTGGGGGAGGGGCCCCAGAAAAAAGAGCTTGACCGGTTGATCAGCCGCCTCGGGCTTGGAGATATCGTCGAACTTCCCGGCAAAATTACAGCGCAGGAGGTTGTCGGGCTCATGGAACGGTGCGAAGTATTTGCGCTCCCCTCGCGGCAGGCGGACAAGAAGAGCGGCGTCATGGATGGTATCCCCGGTTCTCTCATGGAGGCGATGTCCCTCGGCATCCCCGTGGTTTCCTGCCCTGTGTCGGGGATACCGGAGCTGGTGGTCAATGAGGAGACGGGCCTCCTCGTTCCTCCCGGCGACGAGTTGAGGCTGGCAGAAGCGATCGCGCGCCTCATTGACCATGAGGAGCTCAGGCGCCGGCTCGGCCATGCGGGGCGGGAGCGGGTAGCGCGCGAGTTCACTATCGCCCGGACCGTTGACCGTTTGATGGAGGTATTCGGGTCGCATGGTGAATCCGCGTGAGCCGTGCGGGGAGCGTGAACAGCCGGGATGGATTGAACGAACTGAACGGTTGAGATGGCTCGGGTGAGCGTGTGAAAAAGATCAAGATCGCGCATATCGTGTATGGCCTCAAACTCGCCGGTGCGGAAAAGCTCATCTGGTACATTACGAGCAGACCGGACAGGAGCCGGTATGAATCCGTTGTGGCGACGCTCAGCATGGGCGGACCACTGCAAGAGATGTTGCGGGCATCAGGAGTGCCGGTCTGTTTCATGGCCAAGCGTCACCGGTACGATGTCTCCGTGCTGCTCAGGCTGGTCCGTTTCCTGCGCCGGGAGCACATTGATCTGGTGCATACCCATTTATTCGGCGGGGATATCTGGGGACGCACGGCGGCAGCGATCGCGGGCGTGCCGGTGATCGTCAGCAGCCTCCACGGCGTTGATGTGTGGATGAGCGGCACGCAGAGGGCGCTCGAACGGTGGACGGCGCGATGCGCCCACAGGCTGATCGCGGTATCCGAGGAGGTGAAGAAGTCCTACGTCTCCGGCGTGGGAGTGCCCGCGGAGAAGATATCGGTCGTGTACAGCGGCATTGACTGCTCCCGGTTCCCGGCCGCCGTTGACAGGGGGAGGACGCTCCGCGATCTCGGCGTGCCCGAGCGGGCCGTCCTGGTCGGGATAGCGTGCAGGCTCGAGCCCGAGAAGGATCTCTTCACATGGCTGAAGGCCGCACGGATTATTGCGGCGCAGGTCACCGCGGCGGAGTTTGTGATCGCGGGGGAGGGGAGTCAGCGGCAGGAGTTGCAGGAATTCAGCCGGAATCTTGGAATTTCCGAGAGGGTCCATTTCCTCGGGCTGAGGGACGATGTCGCAGAGATATTCTCTGCCAGTGACCTCGTCATGTTCTCCAGTCGTTTCGAGGGGCTTTCGCTTGCCCTCCTGGAGGCGATGGCGAGCGGGAGGGCGGTTATTGCAACGGATATCGGGGAGAATAGAGCGGTGATCGAGCATGGGAGAAGCGGCGTTCTGGTAAATCCCGGCGACGCTGATGCGCTTGCCGGCGCGGCAGTGCGGCTGCTCAAGGATGAGAAAGAGAGGCAGCGCCTGGGCGAGGCGGCGCGCCTGACGGTCAAGGAGCGTTTTGGCGTTGAGCGGTGGGTGGGGGAAGTTCTCGCGATCTATGAGGAATTACTCGCAGGGAAAACTTGTCCTCGAGAAATGGGGGATCAGAACTGACACACGCCGGGTGGCACGCACCAGATCGGCTGTGGTTAAAATTGATCCGCGCCATCCGCGTAATCCGCGGTTAAACTCTTGACCTTCTCTGTGTCCTCCGTGTGTCCTGCCTCCGCCGGAGCGGCTTCGCGCAGGCAGGCTCAGTGCCCTCTGTGGTGAAACGTTGAAGCCGCTTCTATGGAAAGCGGGGAAACTCCTGGCAAATCACAGGACATTCCCCATTTTTTCGCCGGCCCCTTTTGTAACATATTGGGTGAGTCAGTGTTAAAAATTTTCACAATTGCATTATCGTTTTTTACCACGAAGGACACGAAGGTCACGAAGATAGAGGAATAGGCTGATTAACCTAGTCTTTCTTCGTGCTCTTCGTGGTGAGAACCGCCTTTTAAATAAAACCGGGGAAGCTCCTGGCAAATCATCCTTTACGCTGACATACCCGTTTGATATGCTTCAACATAGAATTTGTGGGCGCCAAATGGTTGGCTGCGGCGAGGAGCGTTTTGGTGAAACAGGACAGCACGATAGAATTCAGATGTGTGAATGAACAATGCAAAGAAATCCTCTCCTTCTCCATACTGGCGGTGGACGAGCGCACCGCGGTGCGGTGTGCCGGCTGTGGGAAGGAGTATGTCTTCAACGGGGAATTGCGTGGCAAGTTCCAGAAATTCGCCCGGCTTGTCGAGGCAGTGAGAGATGCTGAGGATATCCTCGGCCAGACGAACGTCGGCCTGGATATCATGGGACATTCCGTCCAGGTACCCTACCGCATTCTCCTCACCAGGATGAACACCTTTCTCACCCTGGATATCGGCGGCGCGAAATTTAACTTCAGGCTCCGAGTTGAACCTCTTAAAGAGTGACGACGTGCATCAGGAGTTCCCACCTGCCCTATCGAGATGAGGGCGCTTTGATACGGCTACTCGTAGTGTTTCTGATCTGCTCATGTTCCGCGCCATGGCAGTTCGTGGTCGCGCAACCGCTTTCCAGGACTCCCGCGGAAGCCCCGGGGTTGACCCCGCTGCGCGCACCCGCGCGCGCTCAGCAATCCCCGGCGGCGAGCACGCTCCCCGCGGAGGACCATTTCGCACAGGGGGTGCGCTCTCGGGCCCAGGGTGACATGCCGAATGCCATGGAGCAGTTTGAAAGGGCAACCGCGCTGAATCCCGGAGATGCCGCGGCGCATCTCAACCTGGGGATCGTCTATGGGGAAGTGGGCAGATTCGACGACGCCCTGAGAGAGTTCGGGGAGGTGCTTGAACTCAACCCCGCGCATCCCGCGGCGCAGTTTAACCGCGGCGTGGTGCTCATGAAGCAGCGGAATCAGGCGGAGGCGATTTCCGCGTTTGAGAAGGCCCTCGTTTTGGGAGAGAGCAGCACGCTCCTGCATTACAATCTCGCGGTGTGCTATGAGTATGCGGACGGGACCCGCTATGGCGAGGGTTTCAATGCGGAGAAGAGCGTTGAGCATTACAAAAAGGCGCTGGAGCGTGAGCCGGGGAATGCCGTGGTCCACTACAACCTGGGCATGGTGTACCTGCACACGGGTAACCTGGAGCCCGCCGAAGGAGAACTGCGGAAGGCTTCTGAGATAGACCCCGAGATGGCGGACGCTTTTTTTCAACTTGGTGCGCTCCTGCTCAAGAAAAAAAATTACCATGGGGCGGTAAAGAATCTGCTCGAGGCCCAGCGTCGTGATTCGCGGCTGCCGCTGACGCCCGCCCTCGTGGAGGCGTACAGCAGCCTGAGCCAGTTTTTCCTGGACAACGGGGACTACGAAAATGCGAGAGAGAACTGCGAGGAGGTCCTGAGGCTCGACCCTTCGCGCGTCAGCGCGCACGTGCAGCTCGGGCGCGCCCACCGGGGCTTAAGGAGATACGCTGAAGCGCTCGATTGTTTTTACAAGGCGCAGTCCCTGGAGCCCGCGCTCCCGGTGAGCGATGATCTCGCCGAGACATACTATCTCTGGGGAGATCAGCTCGCGGGCGAAGGGCTGCCAAAGGTAGCCGCCGGGCAGTATGAAAATGCACTCAGGCTGAAACCGGATTACGGCGCCTGTTGCGCGAAGCTGGCGAGGATTTACCACCGTGGGATGGGGGAGCGGGGAAAGGCGGTCTACCTCTACCGGAAGGCCCTCGTGGCCGGCGTCCCGATAGCCGAGGCAGATCAGCTCAGGAGGGAACTGGCGGACGCGGTGAGGGGGGACGACGGCCTTGTCGAGCGCTATAGGCAACTGGTCGCCAGGAACGCCGGGGATGCGACCGTGCGCTATAACCTCGCGGTATTTCTCCAGGAGAGGGGAGATCCGGATGGGGCGATAGAGGAGTACAAGGAGGTGCTGCGCATTGACCCCGGGAATAGCTTTGCGCACTACAACCTGGGAATCGCCTATCAGCGTAAGGGGGCGAGGAGCGCTGCGCTCCGCGAGTACAAGTCAGCGCTCGACCGTAACCCGCAGTACGTGCGGGCGCACTACGCGCTCGGGAGGCTCTACGAGGAGCTCGGGGCGTTTGAAAAGGCGCGCGAAGAATATGAAAAGGCGCTTGCCGCCTCGCCGGAATACGCTGATGCGCACCTCGCCCTCGGTCTCGTCCTGAACAACAAGCTTGGCGACAGGAAGCGCGGGCAGGAACATATGAAAAAATATCTGGAGCTCAGCCCTCGCGCGGTTCCAGGATCTCACTCCGAAAAAGAAAATGCAGCTCCTGCCGCGATGCCGTAAGGGCCAGGCTGTTTAAACAGCCCGCGTTAATAAGGTGGGTACCTCCGCGAGTGTTCCGCGCTCAACCCCTGAGGGCCAAGCACATTCCAAGCGCTGGCAGGTTCCCATATGGATTTATTGGGCCGTTAACATCTCCCTGTACGAACATAACAGGAGCCGCAATTATAATGATATATCTTTTTCCCCCTCGTGTCAAACTAAATCGGCCTGGAGTAGGCCTGGAGTTGTAATGGGTCAGTTATGGGGGGAATGAAAAGGTTATCCACGGATTTCACGGATTTTCACGGATTTTATTGAAAGGGATTTCAGCAGCTTTTGAATCCGTGTTAATCTGTGTCAATCCGTGGATGAAAGAACACTATTTGCATGGATCCGCTGCCCCCGCGTAACTGAGGCATTACGCGCTCCTCCTTTTCTCCGTGTCCTCTGTGGTAAGATATTGAAGACACTGAATATACCCCCCCAAGACTGACCCCTTACCTGGAGTTTCCCTGATTTTTTCAACGATTGTCATTGCGAGGGGGGGCTGCGCGATGGAGCTGCGGAAATTCAATGGAGCGACGCTTACCGGCATCAGTGAATCGTGAAGCCGTTGGAGACCTCGACGGGTGGCTGCGATGGGAAATGGCCATTATCCGTGCGGATGAATCCCGCAGCGAAAGCACATCGGCCGGCCGCGCCGCGCGGAATGGTGAAGGCGATGGTGCCGCTTGAGCCGAGGATGGGATGGGGGAAGGCAACCTTTTTATAGGTCGGTTGAACTCCTTTTCCTGCTTTATAGCGTAAAAATCCCCTGCGGGCGTTGAAGAAATAGATCGCTCCGCTCCCTCCGATCTGGTTCATCGTTACCGGCGTATCCTCAGCGGAGGGATTCAGGACGGCAGCGATGAAAATATTGCAGGGTATGTTAGCGTATCCATAGAGATACTCGAATGTTTTCCATTCAAGCTCGACCTGATCTCCCGGATTAAATTCATATCCGCCTGAAGGATTTGGGAGCACCCGGAGTTCGACATAATTGACGCCTATCGTTAGCACGCCGTCTACTATATCCACGCTCGTCCACCATGAGAGGTCGCTGCCGTACTGGCTGCTCAGCTTCGTCCAACTGAGATGAAGCGGAGTTTGAACTCCTTTTACTGCTTTGTCGGCTATCTGGAATGTGATCGCAATAATCTCTCCAGATCCGCCGCTTAATTCCGATTTCTGCCCACACGTTATCCCGAGCACACCATCTGATATGATGCGGCTTTTTATATCGAAGTTTTGCGTTAGGTCGGTTACGCCAACCTGGAGAGGAACCAGGAACTTCGGATCATAGTTGATACAAATATCGGCGCCGCTGAGTCTGGCGGCATCGTTTATCTCCACAGGCACAACGATCTTCTGCCCTGGCGACCCGCTTAACTCAGGCATACTGAGCACGTAATGCTCAGGAAGCGGGGATACCGGATTTATCTCTTCCTGACTGTACACTGAACGATTAATCGGTAACTGCACCACTATCCGCATGATGGAGACAACATCCGCTGAATCGATCTTCTCATCACCGTTGACATCTCCTGCGGCGGTCTGGAGATATGATGGCTCGATTTCTTCCAACGACATCTGCATCGCCAGTGAGGCATCAACAGTTTCTACAAGGCCATTGCCGTCCAGATCGCCCAGGATATGGTCCGAAGCAACGGTAAAGGTAGCCGTATTACTATAATCTATATTGAGCGGAGCGTCTCCACGGTCATACATATTTGCCAATGTAAACGAGTGACCGGCTACCTGGCCGGGAACGGCGCTATCCGAAACCATGAATATAACATCGAAAATGTGCCCCTCTCCGGTCAGAGTTGATCCGGATGGCCCCATAGCGCTGATCAGGACCTTTCCATTTTCCGTATTGGCGATGACCGTGAGCTGGTCTGTGATGGCTGTTTTCTCCACACCCACGTAGGTTAAGATAACAGGATTGTAGGTTAAGTGTATATCGATTGCCCTCTCTGATATCCCTCGGGCATTGGGCACATTGATCCTCGCCCGCACCTCATCGCCGGGCTTGCCGCGATAGTCATACATCCAGAGGCGTATATTTCCCACTGTTGCCCATGCGGGCGCACTCATTGGACTTTCCTTGCCGGAGATATCAACGGCAGTGAGCCTGTAATAGTAGGTCTCTCTGCGCTGCAATTGACTATCAATATAAATGGTGCCCGTTATGAGTTCGCTGTTCACCCTGGTGGTAAATGAGCCGCCGATAGTTAAATCCCTGTAGAGGTTATATCCGTCGAGGAATGATTCGGGATTGGGATTCCATTCCAGTTTAATGCAGTCGGCTCCCGCTGTAGCCATAAGGCCTGTGGGAACGGTTATCTCGCCGGACGGCACCGTCGCCGTGGGCTCAGGCATTACCGTCGCAGTGGGAGTGGCCGTGGGCATCGACGTAGGTGTCGGGGTTTTGGTAGGAGGCACTGTCTGCGTTGGGGCAGATGTTATCGTCGGTGTCTGAGTGGGTGTGCTGGGCGGCGTGAATGTCATGGTGGGCGTCGCCGTCGGCGGAAGAGCGGTGCCTGTCGCCGTCGGCGTGATTGTCGGTGTCTCGGTCGGGGTGTATGTGGGCACACCACACGCATTGGCGCTTCCGGGCGTTAGCAGCCATAGGTCATCCCAATCGTCTGAGGAATGAGTGTCTGTGCCATTTGGACACCTGCCCATCGAGTGATCGCTCGCTGAGACTTGGGGCACATAATCTCCTGAACTCCAGATTCCGGCTGAAATCGCTTCCGGTTCCCACCTTTGCCCGCCGGCCCCGTATTCCACATAGTTAATTATGGTAGTCGAACTTGGAGGAGCCTTGAAGAGAGCTATGTAGCCGGAGGAATCAGTGATGTTCGAGTATCCAGAGGTGCCTGTGTAGCAGTCATAGACGTTGTCTTCAGGCGGCGCTCTCCATCCATTTGTTCCGTTGGCGTTCCAGTGTATGACCATGTAATTCCCTATATCCATCGTGATGTACGGCAGTTTGTAGAGCTGATCGCCTGGAATAGTGCCCGCGCGCACCTGCCAGCCCGTCACATCTGCCCTAATTCCACCCTTATTGTAAAGCTCGATCCATTGCTTACCGGAACTCCAGTAGAGGACTTCGTTTATCACCACCTCAACAGGTATTGGTGTCCCCGTAGGCGTGGGCGTCGGGGTTATGGTGGGAGTCGGTGTCTGAGTCGGCAGCGACGTCTCTGTCGGTGTCAGGGTCGGCAGCGGCGTCTCTGTCGGTGTCAGAGTCGGCACCGGCGTCTCTGTCGGAGTCTGAGTAGGCACCGGCGTCTCCGTCGGCGTCAGTGTCGGCAGCGGCGTCTCTGTCGGTGTCATTGTCGGCAGCGGCGTCTCTGTCGGTGTCATTGTCGGCACCGGCGTCTCAGTCGGTGTCAGTGTCGGCACCGGCGTCTCGGTCGGTGTCATGGTCGGCACCGGTGTCTCAGTCGGGGTCAGGGTCGGCACCGGCGTCTCAGTCGGTGTCAGTGTCGGCACCGGCGTCTCGGTCGGTGTCATGGTCGGCACCGGTGTCTCAGTCGGTGTCATGGTCGGCACCGGCGTCTCGGTCGGTGTCATGGTCGGCA
>Ga0315281_10003701_pt1 | contig 22352 bp, 29 predicted proteins | sample YL17G07_0_MG_FD_204540 | JGI IMG/M metagenome (GOLD analysis project Ga0315281, IMG submission 204540) | Sediment microbial communities from Yellowstone Lake, YNP, Wyoming, USA - YL17G07_0 | ecosystem: Environmental > Aquatic > Freshwater > Lake > Sediment | place: USA: Wyoming | collected... | reverse complement strand
TACCTCCCCAAAATATTTTGTCCAGAATTCAAAATCAATGCAATCAGTACTTGATAGGATATTTGGGAAAGACTCCTACCAAATAAAAACATGGAGTAGTTAAGTGAATCTTAATTAAATTTCTATCCATTGTATCTTAATTTTCCACAATTAATTTTATTAAACTCAATGAAAAATGAACTAGTTACGGAATATAAGAGACTGTTATCCTAACTTAAGGAGAGTTAAAGTATGTTAAAAAAGAAACTGTTGCCTGTATAGAATCCACTGAAAAAGAGCATGGATTTAATCTTCTCTAACCTGCAATCTGTTCAGCAAGTTCCAAAGAATTAAATGCTCACCATGAAAAGATGGACTTTCATCGTAAGAGTATTGAGGAATATATTGCGGATGAAATTTTAAGACCGTAAAAAACTATTTTAAAAAACCGAAACTTTTTGGGTATTTACGAAGTCTAAATAAGCGATAGAATTATAACAAAAGGAAATGATTTATTATGAAAGGCTTCTCAAAAATTGCGCAATCATTGAGGTTGCAGCAATTCTTTTAGGATTACTTCATATAGTCCATTGATCATGGACAATTCCTGTGAGATACCATGTATTATCTTTCTCTTCATAAACTAACCGTAGGCTTTCCCAATCCATTCCTTCATATTTCGGGTCAAATCCTGGAAAATAGTATTCGACAATTATGCTATTGGGATAAACCTCAAATTCATTATTTATCATATTACCCTTCCCAAGTATTTGGTTGTAACCAATCTCCTTTGCGTTAGCAAAATCTTGATCATATACGAACTTCTTAAAATAATCTTCAAATGTTAACTCTATGGGGAGTCCGGATCCATCATAGATTCCCCAGGTATGTTTGATTTTGTCTTTTGAAATATTTTTAATTTGATCTGCAGTAAAAATAAGATCATTATCTATGTTTACATGCGAATATGGAGAGAAACGGGCACCTTTACCTGGATTTATAAAAGTTGATAACTTATCCATATCCTTATTTTTAATTGCTAAAATTACCTCTATTGTTTCGTCTTCTATAATTTTCTGGGCTTCTAAAGGAGAAATTCTCTCTTCAGAAGATTTTTTTAGGTTTTCAATCTCGTTCTGGAGTTTAATAACTTGTTGTTGATATTCCTTTCTTAAATCTTGTATTGCATTTTCTTTTTCTTTATTTGAGACAGATTTTTGCCAAAAATAAACACCACTGCCAACAACTAACGTGGTGATTATAATAGAAATGATAATACTAAAAATTATTTGCTTATTTTTTAGCAAACTTTTGATATTTTGATCCATTTATGTATCCCCCTATTTACGTTATTATAAACAAAAAAGTCTTAAATAAAGAGAATAAATAGTTACCATTTTATTATTTATAATTCAACAAGTAGTAATTAATTGGATATTTTAAGTAATATAATCAGTTTTGGTGGAGATGGAGGAGTAAAACCTCGTACATATAACATTTCTAAATTCTTTTCTGATTTAGAGCGACTTTTAAACTACAAAAATGTATTTGATGAAGGTTAACCATAGGAAAACCCCTTGCTTTTTTACAAGGGGTTTGAATGTTGAACTACATTAATAGTTTTTTTATGGCCCTTGATATGTTATTGTAATTGTCTTCGTTGTTCCGTCCCATTGCACATCACAGCCGAGATTTTCTGTAACAAAACGAAGAGGAAGCATTGTTCTGCTATTTATAATTGTTGGTTTTACATCATGATTATCAGGATCAATCCATTTTTCGATTCCGTTTACCCTTGCTTTCGGGTTGTCTATTTGAAGTTCAATCAGAACATCTTTAAAGTTTATTGTAACTTTTCTCTCGTTATTATCCCAGCTTATTATTCCACCTAAAGACTCTACAATCGCTCTAATTGGAACTATTGTTCTTCCCCATTTGGATATAATAACCGGAGTTGTACCTCGTCCTAGGTCTATCTCTTGTTCCACTCCATTTATATACATCATCGGATTTCCAACATAAAGTATTATTGTTGTTGTCTCTCCTTCGATCTTCGAGTAATTAGCATCAAAAGTAATGGTTCCGCCGGGATCAAGAGTTTTCTTGATAGATAACGGTGTAATATAACCTTCTACGGCATTAAAAGTTACAATATATTCTCCAATTGGGGCATCTTTAATTTGGTACGCTGTGCCTGTTCCCTGGTAGGTTGAAGGTCCAGTAATTGTAAAAGATGCATTCACAAGATTAGTTTCGACAATAATTGTTCCCTCTTGAGGTGGAGTTATGCCTTCTTCCTTCCACATCCAAACAAGCCCTCCACCTTTGCTAAAACCATTAGCAGCAGAATATAAGACGTTATCCTGTGATAGAGCGACATCATTTGATGACCAGAAAAGTATCAGCTTGCTCGGTTCTAACTCAATCCAGTCTTCTCCTCCGTTACTGCTTTTAAATACACCAATATTGGTAGCTAAATAAATTACAGACGGGTTTTGTAAAGATATTTATATATCTTTAACAGATGGAATAATATCATATTTACTTTTAAGATTGAGATCTACCCATGTTTTGCCACCGTCGGTTGATTTAAAAATGCCGAATCCTCCAGCATAAATTGTATTTGCATTATCAGGATGTATTGCAATGGCTCCTATGCCGTTGTCAGTTAATCCCAAGGATTTCCAGTTAGCCCCGCTATTTTCACTTAAACAAACCCCCGTAAAGAGTGCTTGATGTGTATAAAATTGACGGGTTTTTAGGATTCATTAAAATGGATGAAGCACCAGTGTAGCCCAGGCCTTCCCCTGACCAAATCCAATTGTTACCTCCGTCAACGCTTTTAAATATCCCTTCTGCTGTGGCAATGAAAATGCTGTTGTGATTATTAGGGTCTATTGCAATGTCATAAACGCTTGGAGGTGAAGCAATATAAGATGCTTTTGGAATAATTCCCTTATTGCTTAACGTCCATGTCTTGCCCCTATCTGTACTTTTGTAAAAAGCATTGCTTACTACCCATTTATTGTTCTGTACTTCTAGGCCAGCTTTTGTTCCAATAAATATAGTATCTGAATTGACAGTATCGATTTTAAGTATATAAATAACTTTGCTGTTTACAGTATCCAATCCTGCATTTAAAAGAGTCCAATTTTGCATGGAATCTGTTATTCGATAAACACCTTTTCCGTTAACTCCTGCATAGAGAATATTAAAATCTCCAGGTTCAAAACAAAAAGTCAAAGAAGGACCACCTTCTATTCCAGCACTTATATCTATCCAGTCGTGATTGTTCGCAAGGGTTTTGTCTAAGCAAATAGTAGTAGATAAAAAGATTAATAATAAAAGAAAAACAAATAAATAACGCGAACTATTGAGATTCCTCATTATTATCCCCCTCTCAGCGCTGCTTCTTCAGCTTGCTTAATAACTGCCTTGCACCTTGAGCATACTTTTCTGTCACCTTGACTTTTCCGCTCACAATTTGTTCAGCTACATCAATTGCAGCTGAGATGTCATCTAGGTTTTTCGTGGTTTGAGCAATATTGTAGAGGCATGCACATATCCAAAAATCGTGATCCTCCTTGATGGACGGCCTTGATACAAGAAGACAGGTAAGTGCGTCACGGTTACGTCCAGCCTGCATGAGCGCCATAGCAAAATCGTATAACCAAATCCTAAGACCATGAGCTATATCAATACCTTTTTGATTGCTGATGAATGGCATAAGTTTTGACATCAAAGTTTCTGCAAGTTGTTTTGCAGGTAAAGACTTTGGCAGTCGTAGTTCCGGGTTTTGTTAAAGGATTGTATCATATCGCACAAGTATTTGCGCAAAGAATGTTACTAACTCGAATCTTTTGCTGTTGCGAAAATCGCGTTGGATAGAATCCCAGTCTAAGCGCAACGTCTCGATAGGAAAAGTTTTACATAACTCTTCTATTTCTGAGACATTGCGGCTTCGCAACATCTCATAGAGTTTATCAGTCTCCTCGCTCTTGTCGAGGTATTCAAGCAATTCTCCCATTTTCACACCTCCTCTCTAATCTTCGTCTAATTTCATATAACTCGTTCATATCCGAACCAAGTCCGGATATCCAAACTATCTCCTCTTTCATCGTTTTCTATAACATATCGTAAATTTACGATGAGTCAACTGAGCGATTTGCTCCACCAAAAATTCAAATGCAAGTTTTTCTTGAGTCCACCCTTTCTTAGTTCTATATTTTCTTATATTAGTGCCTACTTGCTTGTTATTTCAGCTAATATCATCACCTAAAATATTTTATACTTTGCTATCTATAAGTCGACTACCTAAAGGTAACAATAAATTAACAATTATTATTAGCAATAATACTTACATAATTTATATGATTAAATACCCCTGTATTTATAAAGGTTTCTCCTCCTCTGATTTCTCTGTATTTGTATATTCACATTGTCAAGTGCTTATGTATCTGTTTTTAATTTCTCTAAAGCTTCCAGTAACCCTTCTTTAAATGTCTTATCTGTCTTTATTTTCTCTTCTAATTCCTCTGTGTTTTTTATATCCTCAAACTTTTTCTTTATCTCAAGTTCTCTTTCTGTAAGTTCCTCATCTTTTGAATTTAAGATCCTCATTAAATAATCTGCAAAAGTTTTCCAAAAACATCTTTTAATACGATAGAATAAAATCATTTAGTATTATTAGATATATTTTCAGAATTTTCTTGCTAGGTACCCAATGATAAAATATCACCAAGTAATAGATAAGTGTAAATAATATATCTTTCAGCTTCCTCTAATGTAACTTTATGATGAGTACCTTTACTTGTAGCTTTGCAAATGCTATCCAATCTTTCACCTAAAAATCTTAAATGAGAACCAACTATGTCATTAAATTTTTTACTCGATGATTTGCTTTCGACATATAGGACAAGCCTATTAATGTATTGATCTTCTCCTGCCTCTATTTGTTTTCCATCTTCCTTTATAATAGGCTGACTACTTGGTGAATAGAGTTTATTGGCAACATCTTTTAATATTCTTCTGCATGAATGAACTGCATTAGCCCAATCCTCATCATTGCCTGATTCTAAATTTTCATATACAGATATGAATTTTTGTACAACTTCCGGACAAACGTCTTTTAAAACCTTATCTACATAATTACGTCTTTTTGTAAAAATCTCTTCAGTTATTTTACCAAATTTAAACTCATAATTAACGTTAAGAATGTACTCATATATTCTAACTCTCACTTTTTCGATTACTTTTGTACGCTCACTTATAGTTTGAGATAACATATTTCTTTCCTCAGCATTTCCACGAGGTAATACAGGAAGAAATGTTGATTGTGAAGATACAGATATGTTAGGATCATATGCAACTTCCATTCTTTTTTTTGAAATCTCAATGATTTCTTCTATCACTCCAATAGTTTCAGTATTTGCATATTCTCCTGGTTTTTTATCTTTTGGAAGTTCTTTTTCAGTTTTGTGAGAAACTCTTCCAGAGTTGGACGCAGCTTTCCATGCTTGAGGAGTCAAAAAACCATCAGATGTAGTCTCAAAACCGTTAGCTTCAAACTTTAACTATTCAAATGCTTCAAAATCATTTATAAGTCGTGCTAATCTTAAGCATTTCAGTAGAATTTTTTGTATTGGAATTTGACTTAATTCAAAATTTCTTAAAATTTCATCCGAAAATTCAAGTGCTTCTTGATTTCTTGCCTTATCCATAATCCCACCTCTTTATTAAAGAGATTTCCCACAGTATACCCACTTTAATTTTTTGTTCAATTGCTTGACTTTGAATATAAACATATGATAATTTCAATAGATGAAATTTTTAATAAAAAGGAAGCTTACATGATTAAATGAGGTTGTGGCTTAAAATTTATTGTAAAATATTAATTATTTCTTTTTTATTCAAAATTTTTAGATTATTAATAACTCTTAAGCGCCATTTTTTATGAAGTTTAAGAAATATCCTTCTTAGAGAATTGAGTTCATCTTCTTTTGCCAAAACATCTAATATTCGATTGATTTGTTCTATTTCTTTTGCCCTTTTCTCTATCTCTGGCCTACAAGAATATATAATTATCTTATGTAACAAGAAACACGCGGGGTGGGGAAGCTTAATTTTTACACCTTCCACCTCTAATGTTATTGTCTCCAAATTAAGAATATCCATGAATCTAAGTGCTTGAGCGTTCATGTCTAATTGTGGCAAAGGAAAAGCCTTCGTAAAACCTCGCCCTTTATCAGGAACTAGTAATTCAATAAAAAACTCTGGATGAAGTAATCGCATATAACCTTCTTCTCCACGAAAATCTGTCACGAACCCTAAATCTTTCAATAAGCCTGGTAGATTTATTTTTAGCTTTATAGAATTGGGGTCGGGAAGCAAAAAATCTATATCTCTTGTCCTTAAAGAAGCAATAGGTTGTTGTTTTTCGAAGTAAAATTGATAAAAATATAAGCACCAACTTCCTACTACTATGAGATGCTTTAACACCCCTTCTTTCTGCAATATCTTCAACACTTTAAATAATAAGTTAACTTGCTTGTGTTCCATTTTTCAATGATTTCTTCAAAAAGCTTATTTGTTTTTTTACTTGCGAGAGTGAATTTCGATATTTTGCCCGTAATTTTTTGGCCTCAGAATATTTTTTTACAACATCCAAAGGTAATTTTCTTCCTTTATAGATAAATTTTACTTTACCTTTTTCCCGAAGCACAACGTAATAGTAATCATATCCTTTTATTTTTTTCTTAATAAGACTACCTTTGGGTAGTTTTGCTATCTCCTCTTCATATCGTTTTTTCATTTGAAGAGAATTCTGCAATTCTTCTTGTAAAACTCCTTTAATAACCATTTGCCCTCCTTGTTACCATACAATTTTATAATATTATATATTGTATGGTAATATATGTCAAATAAAAGTTACCATACAATTCATGAAAAAATATATTATGTATGGTAAATTTTCCTATCTATATAGTTATTTCATGAGTAATTATTGAAAATTTATATACATATTTAAAGGATACTTGCTCCTGGAAATTGGACTATTGTAGTTGGTTAATCCTTGCTAAACATATTTTGAGGTCTTAAAAGTTGCTCCAAATCTGAAAGCAAATCAGAACTTGCGCTTGTGTGGTGGCGGCGGGTGGCGTTCTCTTTCGCAAGTAGGAAATATAAAAAATAAAATAGATTTATTTTTATCAACTGTAAAACAAGCTATGAGTCAAATAGAATAATTTTTGGTGCCGAGGGCTCGTCTTGCAACGTCTCAAATGGTTCTTCCAATGTAATTGTCCTTGCTCTTGATGCACGCATATGCCCCAAATTTGAAAGTTAAAGGTGGATTAGATATTAAATATACTACCCCTGCTCAATTTTTCAAATTTTTTGATGCATTATAGACTATCTTTTGTGGTACAACACAGAAAGACCTTATAAAAGCCTTAACAATTTGACACCAGTTGATTTTCTAATAAAATATTATAACCAGTCTCAAATGTATGTAAAGCGTACAAATACTTGAGAAAAAAGGCAAAAATGGTGTAAAATTAAAAAGAGTAACTGAAAATTTGTCGGTTAATGGTAAAGAGAAAATATCTCACCTTAATTAAAAGGAGGTAGAATATGGAACATAAAATTCATGAAGGTGGTGCCTCAGGCGCAGTTTATGGCTTGGGTTTTATTGGCGCAGCAGTCTATTTTATTTCACATGCCACTACATTTTGGATGGGTGTGCTGGGGTTTTTGAAAGCTATAGTTTGGCCGGCCTTTTTGGTCTACGAATCGCTTAAATTTTTAATTAAATAGGACCCTTAGATTTACTTACGTAAATCTAAGGGGAGCCTACGGAAATACAATTCAATAAATTTAAATAATATAATAAACTAGGAGGTAATACTATGAATTCATCACAAATCTACATCACTATATCTATTGTTGTCTTGGCTATTATCGCCTTACTTGTTTTTTTCGTATATAAAAATAAAAAGGATAAAAAACTTACCCCATTAGCTGGTCTTGCTTTCGGATTTATCTTGGCAGGAATTATTTTTGGCAATGATAGATTAATTGGTTATAGTTTAATTGGAATTGGAGTAATTCTTGCAATTATTGACATAATAAAAAAATTAAAGAGTAAGTAAGGCTTCAAATTTACTCAAGCCACGCTTCACTCCAAATTATTCCAGTTGATTCACGACAGAAAAAAATGAATTCCTTGAATATGGCCTTTGAGTGTTTGAGGGTATTTGATGGAGATATGAGCAAGACCTGAGCATCTGGAGCTCTTTTCAACTTCCTTTCCGAATAATTTGGTAAAATACTTTTTCGTAATCATTTACCATTCTTTCGATTGTAAACTTTTTTTTAACCCAGGCTCGACAATTCTCTCTTTTTATTTCGTCTATTTTTTTAATTGCCTCAATCATTTCCTCAATATTTTTGACAATGAATCCAGTCTTTCTATCTTTGACTACTTCTCTGACCGAACCCCTGTCAAAGGCAATCACTGGTGTGCCGCATGCCATTGATTCAGCCATTATCAATCCAAAAGGTTCTTCCCATTCAATTGGGTAAAGACAGGCTTTAGCCGAACCATAAAAATCAGAAAGTTTTTCTTGAGGCAACTCTCCAACATATTTAATTTTTTTAGTTAATCTTGGTTTTATTTGTGTTTTAAAATAATTTTCCATCGTTGGTTTAATTGGACCAGCTAATAACAATTTTACTCCCGTTTTTTCGGCTGCCAAAATCGCATTTTCAATTCCTTTGGCTTTTGAAATCCTGGCAATCCAAACAAAATAATCTTTGGGATTTGGATTAAACTTAAATTGATTCAAATCGATTCCATTGTAAACAACCCAACTTCTTTTAAATTTTACTGGGCAATTTCTTTTTTCTGATTTTGAAATAAAGACGATGTTAATATCGTTTTTATAATAATCAAAGATTTTCCAACGAGGGTCGGATTTTTTTGGAATGTTATGAAAGGTATGTAAAAGAGGGGTTTTGACTAATTTTTGAAAATCGGCTCCTAAAATATTCCAATGAGAGCAATGAGAGTGGATAATATCAAACTCATTTGCTCTCTCGAAGGCTACAGAATAATTAAAATTATTCCACCGCCAATCATGCCAGGGAATTCCTTGATAAATTAACCCTTTTTTTATAACTGAAATTAATTTTGCTTTGGTTTTTGAATCACCGGAGGCAAAAAGGGTAACATCGTGTCCTTTCTTTACTAATCCTTCGGTTAAAAAATGAACGATTCTTTCAGTCCCTCCATATTTTTCAGGTGGAATTGAAAACCAGAGGGGAGCAATTTGAGCAATTTTAAGTTTTTTCATTTTTTTAAAATTTTTTGTAAAGTTTTTCGTATCTGTTAACCATTTTCCTTAAATTGAATCTTTTTAACATATTCCCGGTAATATTCATATTTGTTGTCCTTATAATTCCATCCCACGTTGATTGTCCCGTGCCGTACCTATTGTCAAAAAGGTATTTGCACTGTCCGTTATTTACAGCGACAACTGGAAACTTTAGCCTTCCCTCCATAAAATATTTTATATAATCCCCTAAATTGAGCGATTTTTTTATTGCTCAATAAAGGTTTATCTCTTTTGAGAAATTTGTCAAATATCAAAATCTTCACCAAAAATCCAAATGAAATTAAATCTTTGCCTCATCAATCAAACTATTGTTAGGCTATAAATGATGGAAATGCTCCAGAATGCACATGATTTTCTCCAGGCAATAAAAACCCTGGAATAGCTTAATTTGTTCAATGTAGGGCATTTGTGAGATTAAAGAGAAATTACATTAGCATTTAAGTTAGTTTTTGATTTTTTAGGCTCCGTAAAAAAGGCTTTTATTATAACGCGGATAGATAGGATAAGAATTTTATCTTTGTATATTCTTTGCATTCAGAAGTTTTCTTTGTTATTTTTTCAGATTTTGCATAAAAATAATTTTTTGACTAAAATGCAATAGGGGAATTAGTAAAAGTTTTGGGGAATAGAAAATTTAGCTTTTCTATGAAATTATATTTTGTGAAGAAAGGAGGTGAACAGTATGTCTATTTATTGGGTAATGAGCTACTATATTATACAGGATAAAGCGAGTGAGTACCAAAAATGGATGAAATCAGATAGGGCCAAGGAACTCGCTGCTGAGTGTGAGAAGGAAACCGGCATCAAATACATCAACACTTATTTTCCTATTCTAGGTTTAGGTGAGTATGACTGCGAGGACTGGTTTATCGCAAATGACTTTTCAGCATTTGACAAGCTACGGACGTCGAAAGCCTTTAACGATCTTAACATTGAGACCTGGGACTTTACGGATCAGACAAGACCAATGAAGTCACGAATCATGCGAACTGCAGAAGATGTCTTGATAACTGAGCCACCGAAGAAGGAGAAATAAAAGAGACCTCTTAAAGACTTTCTTTTTATAGGTTCTCCTTACGCGCTTTTATAGTAATTATCTTTAGATAACAAAAGCTAATTTTTGTCCCTTATTAATTTTTATGCACGGACAGAAATATAGTTTTGGGTTAATATTTATAATTTTCTTTCCTTCGTTTTAAATCTCTTATCATTGTAAGAACGTTATAATGCCTGCCTTTTGCTCCAAATTGAACAGAAGCTATGCGTAAATTTACACCATTGCAGAAGTAATCCTTGGTTTAGGTAAAGAGTCTAAACCTTCCTTATCTCCACCATACATATGAAGGTTTGCCAAAGAATACTTTGTTCTCCTACTGTCTTTCTATTCAAATGCTGTCAAGGCCTTATATAAAATAACCCTTTTGATAGTTATCCTATTTCTCTATTTTAATAAGTAATATATGAATAAACGCCTCCTCTTGATTAAAAGTTTGAGAGAGCCAGGGGTGAGGATATGGATGAATTAGTTCAGTTTTGCAATATTTTGATAAACCTATACGCTAAGAGCATTGCCTCTTCTCTTGTTATACCATTTGCAATTAACTCAGCAATTCCTTTCATCTTGCACCTCTGAGGAGCTTACGCCCCCCTCCCGTATAGTTCTTCGTTGACTTCCTTACCAAGTAGACTGTCAATCAACTTGCTGAACTGCTGTTTAGTGAGAAGTAATAGCCTGTCAATGCCTGTAACCTGCTTGGCTCCCTTTTCAAGCTCTTCCTTGCTAATTCCTCATTTTTCAAACTAACTAATGATTTAATTTTGCATTTTCTTTTAAATTATTTTAATTATAGACCCCTTATCTTCTTCAAATAATGGCTTTTTATTTTTAAATAGACTTGAAACAGGGGACGGTTCTCTGTTCCATTGTATAATTCTGATTAGCTTTGCAAAAGTCGTATCTTTCGATAGATTACATTAATATTTTTAGGTCAGAATTTTATCGAATTTTTCTACAGTTATAGCTGGGACGGAAGAAAAGGAAATACCGGTTAGTTTATGCAAATTTATGGAAGCTTGGATTACCTCTTCTACGCCCGGCAAATTCACAATAAAAACTAGATCCTTATCCCCGAGTAGTGCATATTGAGCAACTATCTTACCACCAAGTTTTAAAATAATATCGTTAGCCTTTTTCGTGCGTTCAGCACTTATTCCCTTTATAGACTCAGCGGAATATTTTCCAAACATAAAGTAAGTATTCATTTTTCACTCCTCCTTTCCTGGATATTTAGATTTTTTTTCTATCCAGTATAATTATTTTTAAAATATCTAAGACTCCGGATAACATTTTAGCAAGAAATTTATCGGCGTCTTTTCCAAAGAAGTTTTCTCTTTCAACGAAAGTCTGGAAACAATCACAATAAATACTAATTCCGTTTTTTTCAACAAAGCTCTCTTTGCATCAAAAGGTTCTCTTGCAACAAGCTAAATGATAATCTCAAGAGACACCTTCCTTTTGCAACAAAAAGTTAGGTTAGAAATAGAAGGATGAATGTTAAAAGAAACCGAATTCCTTTGACCAACAAATAATAGTCTTACGTTAGCATAAGGCAAAAATATCACCTCGAAAGTTTTTAAATAAAACCTTATTATTCCAAAAAGCCCCATAATCATGTAAAACCTCCTTGATTATGTTTTATATAAATAAAGGTTCTTGTCAAGAGAGTGTACGCGTTACATACATTTAAGATCTCGGATAATATTTTATTTTAGTACAGAAATGCCCCAAATCTGCATGAAAATGGTTAGGTAGTTATAAAATTGGTCAACTATCCCCCAAATCTCGTACCTATGGGTATTTGCATGCATTGTGTTTTCAGTTTTGTAGTAATTTTATTATCCTGTACGCAATCAGCATCGTCTCTTCCCTTGTGATGTATTCTTTAGGCCCCAGGTTTCCGTAGCCGTATATATATGAAAATCCGTCCCGCCTACCCTTTTTCAATTGTAGCGGGGCAGAATACAGCAACGTCCTTAATAAAATAAAAGCGTAGACGCTATCCTGTATTCAAAGAGCATCTCGCCAAAAATGTTTGAGCCCATATAGAAGAAATGACTTTTAAAATAAAAGAAAAGTTTTGCGAATTATTTTTGTGAGAGATTTTTGATAGTAAAATCTGTTTAAAAACAAAAATATCAAAATTAATTGAAAAATCTTGTCCACAGATTTACAAAATTCTTACTTTGTTTATTTTACTGTTATTGCAGTATTAAATTATATAATTGCATTATTGTTCTCGTAAGAAAAAGTAAATGTTTGATTGTGTGTTAGGCACCTCAACATTCTTAGTTGTCAAATATCTCCACCCATAGCTCATGGTTGCTCATTAGTACACCATACTCTATTGCAGCAGGGATCCAAGTGCGGTCATAGTATAGAGGGCGCGAGAAACAAAATGTGCCGATGTTCTTGGCACAATATCGTTCCATTGCTCGGAACACTTTTCCATGCATAGACCAACCACGGTTGATATCTCTCAATTGAGGAAAGAGATTAACATCGAGCCCTCCACCAAGAACATGACCAATGAAATGTCCTTTATCATAGTTATTACCAAATATTTTTGAAGATAAGCCAAGAAATCCTTTCATTCTATTTGCGTCACGTTTTCTAGAGTTTGGTTGTGATCTTCCAAAAACAGCAATTACACGGTCTTCAACAGCTTGATTGTGAGAAATAATACCTTTCATGATTAACTCTGAAGAATAATCAAACAGAAACTCAAAATTATTATAATTGAATTGGATTATATTTGTAGACGTAGAAGTCATTTTCTGATACTCTTCGCGCCACTTATCTGGGAGTATTTGATAAAGAATTTGAATCATCTTTTCTATGTCAGATGTTTTTAATTTGAAGAGCATGGATGTATAATCAATTAAGGATTTTTCCATAGCAAATCATTGGGTTGTGCACTAAAATTAGAACAATTTAACGTTAGCTCGTTAATTTTTTTAATGCGTTTAAAAATGCATCAATTCTATCGATGACAGGATCAAACTTCTCTTCTTCGCCGCTATACAGAGCTTTCCCTACCTCCAAAACCAACTGTAACTTTTTAACGAAAGTGGAAAATTCAATTTGTTCCGCTTCCGCTCGTGTTTTACGGGTAGTTTCTTTTTCTTTTTCTGCTTCAGCAAGTAATTTTTTTATACGAGCTGCAGTTTCTTCGTTTTCTAAACCTGGTGATTGAAGCTTGGCTTTCAAAAAATCGAATCCTTGAGATATAAGATCTTGGGCTTCTTCTCGTACGGTAGTTCCACGCTTCGGATCTATTACGGAGTCCAATACTTGTTCCATTGCAATGTTTATCTTCGTCCAAAAATCTTTTAAGAAACTGTCCATTTTTTCAGGTAGTAATTCTATTTTACTGGCTCCAGAAGGAAGAGGAAGTTTTTCTTCTTTTAGTAAGCTTTTTTGGGTATTAATAACGTCTCTCATTTGTACGAATGCTCGTATAACGAACACGCTCATTGCATTTGCTAATTCAGATTTGAGGACATTTGCAGCCATTAATGCGCCATGTTCAGTAAAAACCAAGGGAAGTGTACGTCTTCCACCCCAGTCTGACTTTGAAATCGCAAAATGCGATTTCAAATCATCAAATTCTGCTTTTGTAAGTTGAAACATGAAATCAGGAGGAAATTTTTGTTTATTACGATTTACCTGTTCATTTAAGCGCCTCGTTTCTACACCATATATTTTAGCTAGATCAGAATCTATTATTACACTTTGTCCTCTTATCTTTATAATTGATTGAGTTGTTTCTTTAACAATTTTCTCTCCCTCTTTTTTCTTTGGAAGTGTTTTTTTCATTGTTATTGCTCTCCTTTAAAATGAATTTTATGATGAATATCTTGAAATCGCAAAATGCGATTTCAAGTGTATAGAAATAACAGAAGTGCGAAAATCAACAACTATTTTAAACTTAGCTCTAGAAGTCCTATTTTGCATGTCATTTCGAGCGTGTTTGAAGTCCAGTCGTAAAGCTTGCTTTGGATAGACGTGAAACACCGAAGCCAGGCATACTTTGTTATACGCCTGTGCCGTGCTGTTTGCATACATTGAGTTCAAGACAAATATTCTCCTAAAAATTCATCAAGCAAATAAATCTTTAAGTCAACATCATCATGAAGTTTCTCTTTTAATCGTTGATCTGTGGTAACAATTATTTTATCTCTGGAGGAATATGCTAATTCGATTAAATATTTATCATCAAGGGGTGTCTTCTCTTCGATTTCTTTTGGGAGTTTCTTTATATCAGCCTCCTCAACAATTATTGTTTTATCCGAATTGTAGAAAAGTAAATCAAGTAATCTTTTGGAGCATTCTTTGAAATCGGGATTCCAACCAAATTGTTTCATATGGCGGTAAAATTTGGAAGTAAACGGAGACTTTCTTCTTATTACTATCTTATCGCACTTCTTCACCCAAGCATTTACAAATTTTTTAAAGGTTTTAATCTTGTCGGAGTCTTTTGAGTCAGGACGCATATAATCTAACAACCATTCGTTCACAACAATCTCCATTTATTTTTCCCCGGGAATATTGAAAAATTCTTTAACTTCCTTTAATTCCGTTTCATAAAATCCTTTAAGTCCACCCTTAATTTGCCCTTTTTCATTGACTTCTTGTTTTTCTATTTTTATTTTTTTTCTATCTTTAGAAAGATAATATATTATTATATCATTTGGACTTATTTTCTTCTGTGCTACCTTATTCAAAAGGGATAATACAACATGTTCACTGTGTGTAGATATTATGAAATTTTTATCTTCTTCTTTCACTATTTCGATAAACACATTAACTAATTTATCTATTAACTCGGGATGTAGGTGAATTTCAGACTCCTCAATACAAATGGTACGCATTTCTTTTCTTAAGGACTTTGTCAAAATCGTAACCAGTTGATTTGTTCCAAATCCTTCATTTACAAGGTCACAGACAAATCCTGTAGACCAATCGCGCGATTGAAGATTAAAATTTGCGGTTCCAATTGTCGCCCTTACATTAAAAGTTCTATCCACTATTTTTTCTAAATAGAAAGCAACTTTACCTTCTAAATCCCTATCAGTGGCGAGTAAGGTTGCCAACTCTTCATCGGTTAGCAATTGTTGCTGCATAGGAACTGGTGAATAGTTTGGTTTAATAAATCCCCTTCTTAAAGGAATAAAATCAACAGTTCTTAACTCATCTATGGGGGCGTTAAGGCTACTAGAAATGTCTTTGATAATTTTTGGTATATCTTTTTCATCCATTAATTCACTCTTTACAATATTTATAGTAGGAGTTATACCATTCCATGTTATCTTCGCTACACCAAAGTCTCCTTTTACTTCACATCCTGTGGTCTTATTCGCAGGATATGGAAAGGTTACTTCAAGATCCAGTGAAACTAGAAATGGTTTTGAAGTGTTGAGGCTTAGTTTAGATTCTTTCTTCCCTAGCGAAGCCGAATAGTGTGAACTTATTTCATCTTCTGAGACATCTATACCAAGGAGAATATTTGAACTTTCATCCTTGAGATATACTGTCTGGCTGAAACCCCCAAGATTAAGAAAAACAAGATTTAAGAAACTATCTAAGCTTTGATTAGAATTCAAAACAGCATTTTTTAAAACAAGCAAGCCATAAATTATACTTGACTTACCACAGTTGTTGGGACCTACCAAGACAGTAATTTTCCCTAATTCCACCTCATTCTTGGCGATTCCTCTAAAATTCTCAAGATAAAATTTGGTGATCATGTTGCTATCCTCCTTTTTAAGATTTACCTAAATTGAGCGACTTTTCTCCACTTAATGCTAATTTTATCTTATTTTAGAATTTTGACAAATTTTTAGTTGTAAATTTCCTCGTCAAAAACCTATAGAATATTTAAATGAAGATAATGAAAGAAAATAAGAGTGAAGAATTGAGGTAAATTCTTGAAATATAAATTTTTCTAAACATTTGGCTTTTGTAGCATTCATAAAATCACTTCCCTATAGCAAAAAACTCTCCTACCTTGCGATAGGAGAGACCACAATGGAATATGATTTTACTCAGTTTTACAATAATTTAAATCCTGTTTTCTCTACTTCATTTAATTGCCTCCATTTTAGTTTTGCAGTGTCTTGATTATCCTGTACGCAATGAGCATTGCCTCTTCTCTTGTGATGAACTCGTGAGGTCGAAGATTGCCTTTACCGACGCCTTTGATTATGCCGAGTTGTTTTAAGGTCTTCACTTCATTAATATAAAGATAATCTTCTCCGATATCAAAAAAAGGTTCGCCGTCTCTCAAAGCGTCAAGCATATGAATATAAGGAAAGTTTTTACCGGGACACTCTGTTGAGTTCGTAGTGTGCGAAATATCAGACACGACATCTCTGTGCCGTAAAACATTTATCAGAGGGATATTATATTCACTCATAAGTGTCTTTATAAGTTTTACACCCGTATTAAATTGTTCTATAGGCATTTCAATGTTTTCAAAGTTTCCTAAAAAACATATCCCAATACTTACAAGGTTTGCTTGATAATTCGTGCAGTGCCAGGAAGGTTGTTCAATTGGCTGTGCTTTAAATACTTCACCCGTGTGTCCTATAATAAAGTGATAGTCACATTTGTATGCAGGAAATTCCTTTTTCCATTTCTCCTGCGCTCTGTCGCAAATGGTTCTTCCAATCACTTTACCGCTAATGTCATCTTTGTTTGATTGGTAATCGGTTGCAGAGTGATGAAGCACTATGTATTTAATGTCTCTCATTTTAACTAAATCCCTCTACAAACCCGGGGGAGAGTCTCTCTTGCCTAATCCTTCAACATATCTTGAGAGTTTCTCTACTGCGTCAGAGAGTCTATCAAGTTTTTTGCCGAATACCATAAGAAGATAAACAGCAATGACAATTGGAAAACCTACATCGGCAACTGCTCTTAATATATCGTTCATCGTATCCTTTATTTATTGAACAAGTCCTTGAATACCTGGTCGTAGAAAACTTGTGAGATAGAGAAAGCAACTGCGATTGATTGTAATACTGAAACCGTATTGAACTGTCCTGAAAGAAATGCGGAAGCAAATCCAATCATAGAAGATACAAGTATTGCAATTATACTCTTCCATCTCCTTGAAAGTCTTGCACCTGTAATAAAACGTATAATTAAAGGAGCAATCACTCCGATAAGTCCCGACAGCCATTGTGGCTCAATATTCATTTTAAATCACCTCTTTTTAACATTTTGATAAAAAATCATCTCCTATAAGGCACCGCCATTAGCAAAGTGAAGCCTTATCCTTAATAATATACCCCCAGAACCTGTCCTGAATTCATTTCAGGATTCAGCGGGCTAACTCATTTTCACCAGGATAATTTACCTCAGAGTTTCAAGCGGGGGGATAACCCCCCGCATTTTAGAAGAGAAACTATGGAGAATTAAATCAACAGGAGGGCTATTTTATGGAACTAAATCAGTGAAGCTTCTTGTTACGATACCGCTGTCAAGGATCGTTGTGAGAGCGCCGTTCTTGGTGTTCACAACGTTCTTTGTTATGATCAGGTTCATAAGAGCCTGTACTTCTGCCTGTGTTACAGTTGCCTTTGGGTTATTAAACTCCATTGAAGCAGTCTTTCCGTTTTCAGTACCAAAAACTAATCTTAAAACTGTTGCACTTGTATCAGCCATCATTCACCTCCTTATGCAGCGTAAACCTTAGTTGAAACACGCCTTATATCAGATAGCGTGTCGGTTAGAAGGTTAGCGATAGCAAGTCCAATGTCATACAGATCCTGGTCGGAAGCCGCAGGTCTAATGTTCCTGATACTTTCCATTCTTGTCGAAGTGTCAGGCAAGGTAAAAACAATTTCCAGACTTCCTGGATTTTCTACTACAGTCATCTATGCACCTCCAAGTGTTAGATTTTGAGGATGGGAAACGTGCACATTTTACGTTCAACCCTTCCTCATATATAAATATGCACAGGGGGGCGAAAGATTTTTGCGAGAACGTAAGGTATAATGCGATAAAAAGATTTTCAAACGAAGAATTTGCAATACTTGGGAATATCATTGGTGAGAACTTAAAGTTCGAGTCTAAAAAAAGAATGGAAATATAAGTGAGGGTAAAACTTGCAAGTAGTAATAAATTATTTTAATTAAAAATAAAAGGGCTTTGGAATATGAATAATAAGAGTAAAATAAAAAAGAGATTTATAAAGATGAAAAAGGCAGAAGATTATTGGTATGTAAAACCAAATACAAGGAATAAATTAGATATGCTCACAGATATTTTTGATATTTGGTTAACGATATGGAATGGAAAAAATCAACAAAAATGGGTTAGCAAAGAATGGTATATAATAGACTTATTTGCAGGAAAGGGAAGTTATCTAGATGAAAATAATGAGGAAGTTTCTGGTTCACCATTAATATTTTTAGAAAGAATATTAAGCAAATTCGATAAAATAAATGCTAATGGTGTTAAAATTAAGTTGTTTTTTGTTGAAATAATTTCTAAATATTCGGAAGAACTCAACTGCAAAATATTAGAGTTTAGGAAAAAATACCCACAAATAGATAGTATCACCGAAATTAATCTATATAATGGAGATTGTAACATTGAGACCAGCAAAATAATAAATAAAGTTGTAAATAAACATAATAGTCCGGTTTTTCTATTTATAGACCCCTGGGGCATAAAAATCCAGAAGGATACTATAAGAGAATATATAAAATTAAATAACCCTATTGACATTCTTTTGAACTATAGTAAAGAAGGAGTTAAAAGAACAAAAGGTGTTGCAATAAAGGAAGATTTGACTTCTAGAGAGGTAAAAACTGTCGAATCTTTAGATAAATTCTTAGGCAAAGAGGTCGGTTATAGAACAAAAAAAGATTTAGACATACTTAAGGATTATATAAATACTTTATTTGTCGATAACAGTTACAATGTTGTCGGCTTTGATATGGAGTACCCGACAAAAGAAAAAGTAATATATTATTTATTGTTTGCATCAAAAAACGAGACTGTCACAAATAAAATTGTTAAAAAAACATATGCAAACTATAAAGAAAAAACCTCTGGAACTACCTTGTTTGGAATAGATTATTATTTGAACAGCATTTTATCAATTTCTCCAAAAATAAAGAAAATCAGTAAAGACACACTACTTTATAAAACAAAAGTGGAATATGGTGACTGGACAATTAATCATGTTTTAGGTTGTATGCATGGATGTAATTTTCCTTGTTATGCAATGCTAATGGCAAAGAGGTTCGGCTGGGTTAAGAGTTACGACGATTGGAGAAAGCCAAAGATTGTCAGTAATGCATTGGAGCTGCTTGAAAAAGAAATTCCAAAGTATAAAAATGAAATAGATTATTTTGTGCATCTCTCTTTTATGTCCGATCCATTTATGTACGACTACGAGAAAAGTGATTTGGTTCCCGAAGTTAAGGACTTAACTTTAAGCATAATACAAAGATTAAATCAAGAAGGAATTCGAGTAACTACACTTACTAAAGGATTCTATCCGAATGAAATTGTTGATTCAGGAAGGTTTTTACAAACTAATGAATATGGGATCACACTTGTTTCGCTTAATGAAAAATTTAAAAAGGAATATGAGCCTTTTTCAGCTCCTTACGAAAAGAGAATATCTTCTCTAAAGAGATTAGCGGAAAAAGGATTAAATACATGGGTAAGTATTGAACCCTACCCTACTCCCGAATTGGATGAAGGAGCAGAAAATATTGAAAAACTCTTAGACAGGATTGTATTTGTAAAAAAATTGATCTTTGGAAAATTAAATTACAGAAGATTGGCGGGTTATAATTATAATTCTTCCCATTCATGGAAAAACAATATAGATTTTTATGAAGAAATGTCTAAAAAGGTAATAGATTTTTGTACAAGAAATAATATAAAATATCATATAAAGAGTGGAACCCCTTTAAGTAAAAGGAGCACGCTTAATATTTTTAAGGATTAAAAAATAATATTCAAATCACACAAGCCAAAGAGAAATCTTCCTTAGTTAAGCAGGTAAAACTTGATTATTTTGAAGGTTTTCCCTCTTTGTTCTGTTTTGGTTTGCTCCTGGCTATTATTCTTTTCTCAGATTGCTCTGCATCAGAAATCGCTTTCTTTTGTTCTATTTGAACTTTTGAGCCTCCATGAATTGGATTAGGGCCGCCTGGTAAATGTTCTTTGATGCGCTCTCTTACTCTATTACGTTTTGCACTGCCAGTATAAATATTCTTACCATTTTGGTCTAAAATCTTATAAATAACTGGCTTGTCATTCGGTAATTTCTCAATACTTTCCTTTTCAAATTTAACAGTTTTACTTTTTTCTTCTGACATATTGCCACTCTCCTTTATCTACTTCAATTTCTATTCTACCAAACTTTTCTCTTTTGTGAAGTAAAAAATAATTTGTAAAACTTAATTAAAAGATAAAATCAATTCAAAGGAGGCGAATACGAGAGGAATTAAATTAGCAATTACAACAAACCTTAATATGCCTCAAGATTTTGATGTTGATTCATATAATGCAGTTCATAAATGTCTTCAGTCGAAAATAACACCGAATAAAGATGTCTGGGGTTGCTATGCTGGTGGCTGGAATGCTATCACTTACCGCTTTCTTACTGTGGATGAAAGTGATAAGAAGTTCACAGAGTCAATAAACAAAGCTGGAGGAGCTCCAGTACCTTGCGAACGTTATATTCAAGAACGGGAACTCTTTTCCTTTTTTGTAAATGGATTAGCAACGATTGAAAGTTTTTGTTTTGCAATATACGCAATTGGAGTTCTTGTTGGACCATCAAAATTTTCCATGAGTACACAACGTAAACTTAGTAATATTACTCCAAAGAATACAGTTCGTAAATTTAAAAAGGGGTATCCAAATGAACAAGTAACAAAGGAATTACAAAAACTTGTCGAATCAGATGAATTTGAATGTTGGAAAGATATTCGTAATGTACTTGCGCATAGATTAGCACCTAGCCGACTTATAAAGAAAAATCTCTCTATGGGTAGAAGAGACTCACAACTGTCTACATTTTGGTACAACGGCATTCCACTTGACGCCAATACAACATCTCTTCCTCGGAAGTGGCTTGTGAGTACTTTAAATCGATTGATGCTTGCAGCCAAAAATTTTGTAGTTAAACAATTTCCATAATAATGAAAAAATATAAGTGGCGTTTATATGCTGATCATAACATAGAAAAGGAATTAGTAGAATATTTAAGATCCTTAAAGTTTGATGTTTTATGGATTATGGAAGACAAAGATCTAAAGTGCCAAATAGAAGATTCGTTCCATTACAACAAAGCAAAACAACTTAAAAGATACTTAATTACAAAAGATAACGACTTCTGGGATGATCATACATACTCAATTCAGAATAGCCCCGGAGTAATAATTCTAACTACTACTGATATATCTGTTTCCAAATATCTTCCAGTAATATTAAGGAATTGGGTAAGAGATTACTCAGATCATGAGCCTGCTTATTTGTATGGGATAAAAATAAAGATTGGCTCAGAGGAGGTGATAGTGAAATGGATAGATGACGATACACAGAAAATCAGAATAGAAAGAGGGAATCTTGAAGACTTTTTATAGTTTATAAATAACTAAACTTTTCTTTTTTAAATTTTTAAAAACTTTTATGTTCTATAAAAGCCAATCTGAATAAGTTACATATATTTGAGATTTTGAATTTTGCTGGCTAATCCTTGCTAGATAAATTTTGAGGGCTTAGAAGTTGCTCTAAATCGGCAAGCAGGGAACTTACGTTCGTTTTTATGGTGGCGGCGGGGGGATTTGAACCCTCGACACTCCGGGTATGAGCCGGATGCTCTAACCACTGGGCTACGCCGCCATTCCTCTGTGTCTTTGCATTCTCTTTTTTTGATCTGTTTG
>Ga0315281_10003700_pt1 | contig 22356 bp, 19 predicted proteins | sample YL17G07_0_MG_FD_204540 | JGI IMG/M metagenome (GOLD analysis project Ga0315281, IMG submission 204540) | Sediment microbial communities from Yellowstone Lake, YNP, Wyoming, USA - YL17G07_0 | ecosystem: Environmental > Aquatic > Freshwater > Lake > Sediment | place: USA: Wyoming | collected... | reverse complement strand
ACGACACGCTCCTGATCACCGTGATCACTGCCGGCCGGACGGATTCCCGGAGTCACGAGACAAAAACCTTCTCCGTGTTCGGCACGCAAACCTGATGCCTCACGCGCCGAGCACACAACGCCGTCAAGACCCGCATCTTTTGCCAGACGTGCAAGGCGTGCCGCCTGTGCATCTGGGTCTTCTGGCAGACCAACCTCAACGAGATCTCGACCCGAATGGCTGGTGAGTATTGTCACGCCAATCAGCAATGGTCGATGTGGCATTTTTTCCAACGACTCACGTGCCGCAACCAACATGCGCCGACCGCCGAGCGCGTGTACGTTGATCATCCACACACCGAGGCGTGCCGCGGCGGCGCAGGCACTGGCCACCGTGTTCGGGATATCGTGGTACTTGAGATCAAGAAAGACATCAAACCCCTTACCCACCAGCGATTCGACCACCGCGGGTCCGGCACTGGTGAAGAGTTCGAAGCCAACCTTGAGTCGGCATTGCTCCGGTGTAACGCGTGCAGCAAACGCAAGCGCCTCGGATGCTGACGGAAAATCCAGTGCCACGATTGCGCGTGGTCCGGCAAATCTGAAAGCAGAAGTCATGGCCGGCTTCCCTTTTTGAAGGCTGGGACTTTACGGTCCGGGAACACGTCTTCATCAAGCGTGTGTGGCGCGACCGCGCAGGATGCTGGCTGCATGGTGATCCATCCGTGACAGGCCGGGCATTGCCAATGCAGTGCCTGGCCGCGAAATCCGCACTGACGACACTGGTAACCTTCCTGCTGGGCTGCGAGTTTTCCGAGAGTATCCCTAATAATAGCGATATTCTCACGCGCAACGGGAACATCCTGCGTAACCTGCAAATCAATTAGTCTCTTCAGTCCAGGCACGGAAGGTTGCTGGCGTAATCTTTCTGCGATAAAGGCCTGCGCGGCTGACTCTCCATCACGCTCACGGATCAGTTCCGCCAAAGTCAGCAGCGTGCGCACACCGGGTTTCCTGTGCGCCACGTCATGCAGATAATGCTGGAGTTGCGGCTCTTCTTTCAGGTTCCGGAAAGCTGCTGCGATTTCATCGATCACTTCATCAAGATACTCTGGGTCTTGTTGCTCGACTTTCTGCCAGGCGCGAATGGCGTCGCGGTTATTCCCCTGTGTCGCGGCGACACGGCCAGCAAGAATGCTGGCGCGAACACATTTCGGGTCTATCGCGAGGGCATCCGTGGCACATGACCGTGCATGCACGATATTTCCGCCCTGCTGCGCACGCTCACCCAGTTCGCAATGATATTGGGCAAGTACCGGTTCAAGATTCCTGCTCGCCGTCTTCGCCAGACGACGTCCGGCGGTGATCGCCTTGTCCCAGTCTTTTTCCTGTTCGTAGATATGCATGAGGGAGCGCAACGCCTGTTCGGCATGCGCCGGAATCTCCGTCAACTCCAGAAACAGGTTTTCGGCGCGGTCCAGAAGACCGGCCTTGTGGTAGTCCTGCGCCAGCTCGCACAACGCCTGCGAGCGCTGCGCCTTGTCGAGTGTTGGCCGGGCGATGAGATTCTGATGAATGCGGATGGCGCGCTCAACTTCACCACGCCGGCGGAACAGGCTGCCCAAGGCAAGATGCGTTTCTACGGTTTCGGTGTTCACCTCCAGCATCTGGGTGAACACCTCGATGGCCTTGTCCGGTTGCTCATTCAGCAGGTAATTGATGCCGCGAAAATAATCCGGAGACAGTCCGCCGGCTTTCGGGGATGATTGCCGGTGCTGGTCGCGGTGCGCTGCATACCAGCCGGAGGCCGCAGCCAGCGGCAACAACAACCACAGTAGATCCTGCGCTTCGATGACCATTGCTGCTGTGCTGGTCAAGGAACATCCCGGATGGGAAGCGCACGCAGGTTGTTGACCTCCTGCTCGAGCTGACGATTTTCGCGTCGCACCTGCAGGAGTTGGCGTTGCATGCGCGCCTGCATGGCGAGACTCGCGAGCAGCCCAAGCGCAATGCCAATACTGAGCATTGTCAGCAGCATGAACGACAGTGGAGTCGCCCAGTGAACGCCGAAATAGTAATTCAGCTCAACAACCTGGGCATTCTTGCTGGTGAAGGTGACGCCAACCAGCATTATGACGAACACCAGAATGCCATACACAATTCGTTTCATATCGCCTCCTGAAAACCGGCGCCGGTATTGATATGCAGGTGATAATAACCGTAATGTGATCTCATATGGCTGATATTGTACTGGCCCGCGACCCTAGCCGTGTATTTCCGGCCAATAAAAAACGGCACCGGGAAACCCGAATGCCGTTTTTTTTGGAGCAGACCATCTGACCTTTCAGCTGTCCACCCGTTCACGCAACTCTTTTCCAGGCTTGAAGTGCGGAACGTGCTTGTCGGGTACTTGCACCGAGTCGCCGGTCTTGGGGTTTCTCCCGACACGCGGCGGACGGTAGTGCAGCGAGAAACTGCCGAAGCCACGCACCTCGATGCGTTGTCCGGCGGCCAACGCCGTCGACAACTGGTCGATGAGCTCTTTAACGGCAAGCTCCACATCCCGGTAATCGAGTTGTGGTTGCTTGGCTGACAGTTGTGCGATCAGTTCCGACTTGGTCATCTCAACCTCCGGCAAACTGCCGCCCCGGCGTGAGCCGGGGCGATTTCCCCTAGCTATCCTTGTTGACCAGCTTCTCTTTGAGCTTGTCGCCCAAGAGCGAGCCGACCGAGCCTGGCTTGCGCGTGTATTCCTGAACGGCCTCGGTCTCTTCTTCCATATCCTTGGCCTTGATCGACAGGGAGATCTTGCGATTCTTGCGGTCGATGGTGGTGATTTTCGCTTCCACCTCGTCGCCTTCCTTGAGCAGGCTGCGCGCATCCTCGACACGGTCACGCGACAACTCCGAAGCGCGCAGATAGCCTTCGATCTCCGGGCCGCCGAGATTGACCGTCGCGCCCTTGGCATCCACGCTGATGATCTTGCCCTTCACGATGCTGCCCTTGCTGTGCTCGGCCACAAAATTGCTGAACGGGTCGCCTTCCATCTGCTTGATGCCGAGCGAGATACGCTCGCGCTCAGGATCAATGGCGAGAATGGTCGCTTCGATCTCGTCGCCCTTCTTGAAGTTACGCACGGCTTCTTCACCCGGCGCGTTCCAGGAAAGATCGGACAGGTGGATAAGCCCGTCGATGCCGCCTTCGAGACCGACAAACACGCCGAAGTCGGTGATCGACTTGATCTGGCCGTGCACCTTGTCGCCCTTGTTGTGGCTGGAGGCGAACTCTTCCCACGGATTCGGCTGACACTGTTTGATGCCGAGCGAGATGCGGCGACGCTCGGTGTCGATGTCGAGCACCATGACCTCAACCTCGTCGCCCAACTGCATGACCTTGGACGGATGGATGTTCTTGTTGGTCCAGTCCATTTCGGAGACGTGCACCAGGCCCTCGACGCCCGGCTCGATTTCGACGAATGCGCCGTAGTCGGTAATGTTGGTGACCTTGCCGAACAGGCGCGCGCCTTCCGGATAGCGGCGCGCGAGATCGACCCACGGATCGTCACCCAGCTGCTTGAGGCCGAGCGATACGCGGTTGCGCTCGCGGTCGAAACGCAGCACCTTGGCTTCGATTTCATCGCCGATCTTGAGCACTTCGGACGGATGCTTGACGCGCTTCCAGGCGATGTCGGTGATGTGCAGCAGGCCGTCGACGCCACCCAGGTCCACGAACGCACCGTAATCGGTGAGGTTCTTGACCACGCCCTTGATGATCTGGCCTTCCTGCAAGTTGGAGAGCAGCGAATCGCGCTCGGCCGACATTTCGGTTTCCACGACCGCGCGCCGCGAGACCACCACGTTGTTGCGCTTGCGATCGAGCTTGATGACCTTGAACTCGAGTTCCTTGCCTTCGAGGTAAGTGGAGTCGCGCACCGGGCGCACATCCACCAGCGAACCGGGCAGGAACGCACGCACACCGTCGACCAGCACGGTGAAGCCGCCCTTCACCTTTTCGGTGATGACACCCTTCACGATCGATTGCGCTTCGTGCGCCTTGTCCAGTTCGTCCCAGGCCTTGGCGCGCTGTGCCTTCTCGCGCGACAACTGGGTCTCGCCATGACCGTTCTCCATGTATTCAAGGACCACTTCGATGTGGTCGCCGACCTTGACGGTCAGCTGGCCCGCGCCGTCGCGGAACTGCTCTGCCGGGATAATGCCTTCGGACTTGAGGCCGCAATCGATGACAACGAAATCGTTGTCGATGCGCATGACCTCGCCCATCAGGAGACCACCTGGCTGGATTTTGGATACCTTGAGACTCTGTTCAAACAGTTCGGCGAAAGATTCACTCATGATTGTTCATTGACCTATAAGAATGCGATGCAGGGGGACTGCATCTCATGCCCGTATCGCCGACCATGTGCTGGCGTCACGGGGTTGCGGTTGAAAAAACGAGATTCACCGTCCGGGCAGAGCGACGCGCTTAGCGGGTCGCAGTCTGCAGCTCGGCGAGTCGCGCCTGTAAATGACGGGAAACGGCTTCCACCACCTCGGTACTGCTCAAGGTGGAGCAATCCAGTATCCAGGCGTCGTCGGCAGGTTTCAGCGGCGACACCGAACGTCCGGTATCACGCGCATCGCGGTGGCGAATCTCACCCAAAATCGAATCTAGACTAGCATTGAATCCCTTTTCCTTCAACTGTTTATACCGTCTTTCCGCACGCACCTCGGGGCTTGCCGTGAGGAATACCTTAAGAAGCGCGTCTGGAAACACGGTGGTGCCCATGTCGCGGCCATCGGTCACCAGGCCTGGATTTTGGCGGAAATCCCGCTGTTTTTGCAGGAGTGCCGCCCGCACTCCGAGCAGGACCGCGACCCGCGAGGCCAGCTCGCCGGTGGTTTCGGTACGCAGCTCCGTGCTCACATCCACGCCATCGACCGTGACCTGCGCCGGCCTGCCATCCGCCTGCGGGACAAAGGTAATCTTGAGGGTTTCGGCCAGCCGGCACAGGGCCGGTTCGTCTTCGAGCTCCACGCCGCGACGCTGGGCCGCGAGACCCAGCACGCGGTACAGCGCCCCGCTGTCGAGATAGTGCCAGCCGAGCTGGGCGGCCAGCAGCTGGCTAACCGTGCCCTTGCCTGACCCGCCGGGGCCGTCGATGGTCACTACCGGGATTTTCTTGGATGATTTCATAAATACCAAAGCCGTGGATGAATACTGATAATCGCAGATACTGATTCGGTAGCTGAATAATGCACAATGTTTTCCCCTCTCCCTCCGGGAGAGGGATAGGGTGAGGGGAAAATAGCGGTAAAACTTCCCTCATCCTGCCCTTCTCCCTGAGGGAGAAGGGACTCAATTAAATACAACGGTGCGCTGTGTTTACCGTTCTTCTCGGCAAATACAATCAACTGATTGTTTAAGTTTTTTTAGTCTGAATTTATCTGCGGCCAATAATTCATTCACATATCACTTTCACCGCCAGGCCTGCGCGCTTCGCCAGTGGCACAAAGTCAGGGAACGACGTCGCCACGTTCTTGCAGTCCCGGATCGTGACCGGGCCACTGGCACGCAACGCGCTCATGGCGAAGGCCATGGCAATGCGGTGATCACCATGGCTGTCGACCTCCCCACCGCTCAGCTTGCCGCCCTGGATGATGATGCCATCCGGCGCTTCCTGCAGCGCAACGCCGAGACGCTTCAATCCCGTGGCCATCACGGCGATACGGTCAGATTCCTTGACGCGTAATTCATGTGCACCGGTGAGCACGGTTTCACCCTGTGCGCAGGCCGCGGCGATAAACAGCGCCGGGAACTCATCGATCGCCAGCGGCACCTGCTCCTCGGGGATACGGATGCCTTTCAGTTTGCTGCCGCGGATGCGCAGGTCCGCCACCGGCTCGCCGCCTACCACGCGCTCATTTTCGACGCTGAGATCCGCACCCATGAGTTTGAGAATATTGATCACGCCGATGCGCGTCGGGTTGATACCGACATGTTCGAGCACCAGTTCCGAGCCTGCGCTGATGGCCGCGCCAACCAGAAAGAACGTGGCCGAAGAAATGTCCGCTGGCACATCGATGTCGCAGGCCGTTAGCGTTCCGCCGCCACGCACACGCACGCGCGCACCTTCGACCTGCACCTCATAGCCGAAGCCGCGCAGCATGCGTTCGGTGTGATCGCGCGTCGGCGCAGGTTCGGTGACCGCGGTCTCGCCCTCAGCGTACAGACCTGCCAGCAACAGCGACGACTTCACTTGTGCACTGGCCATCGGCATCTGGTAGTCGATGCCGTGCAGCTTCTGGCAGCCGTGGATACGCAGCGGCGGACGCCCGCCTTCATTGGTGTCGATGCGCGCACCCATCTGGCCGAGTGGCTCGGACACGCGTTTCATCGGCCGCTTGCTCAAGGATTCGTCGCCGATCAGCACCGAGTCGAACGCTTGCCCGGCGAGTATGCCGGCCATAAGGCGCATGGCAGTGCCGGAGTTACCCATGTCGAGCGGCTGTGCCGGTGGGCGCAGACCATGCAGACCAATGCCCTGAATGGTAAGACGGCCCTGTTCCGGCCCCTTGGCCAGCACGCCCATGGCGCGAAACGCCGCCAGCGTACACAACACATCTTCGCCTTCCAGCATCCCGGTCACGTGCGTGACACCCTCGGCCAGCGAGCCGAGCATTACCGAACGGTGTGAAATCGATTTGTCACCGGCCACGCGCAGCCGCCCTTTAAGCGTGCCGCCGGGCTGCACCAGATAATGGATCGATGCTTTTCCTGTCATTGAAATAAGCCGGTTATTTGATTGTTTACCGCTAAGGCGCCAAGTTACGTAGGGTGCGTTCCACGCACCAACGGGTCATTCGACCCTGAAATGGTGCGCAGTGCGCACCCTACATCGCTAATCTTTTTTCTGGTCATTCGTTACAAGGGCATCGCGCGCCGCCTTGGCGTGCGCAAACAGTGTTTGCAGTTTCTCGCCATCTCCGGCGGAGACTGCCTTGATCAGGCCATCCACCTCGGCACGATACTTCTTCAGCATGCTCACAATCGCGTCGCGGTTCGCAAGGCTGATGTCGCGCCACATCTCCGGATCACTCGAGGCGATGCGCGTGAAGTCGCGGAACCCGCCGGCCGCATAAGCAAAAATCTCGCGGCTGTCGTCGAGGCGCGCCAGCATATCGACCAGCGCATACGCCAAAAGATGCGGCAAGTGACTAGTGGCGGCCAATACCGCGTCATGGTGTTCGACGCTCATGCTCACCACCTCGGCACCAGCGGCCTGCCACATGGCGCGTACCCGCGCCACGGCCTCAACACTGGTTTCCGGCAGCGGCGTCAGCACCACACGTCTGCCAACAAACAAGCTGGAGAAGGATGCCTCGACGCCGGTGCGCTCGGTGCCGGCGATCGGGTGTCCGGGCACAAAGTTGCTCAGTTTTTCACCCAAGGCGCTACGTGCCGCCGCTGCAATCGTAGCTTTTACGCTACCGACATCCGTAATGATGGCGTCCTTCGCCAGATACGGTGCGATCGCGCTCAGAATCCCGGCCATGCTGCCCACCGGGGTGGCGAGCACCACCATGTCGGCATCGCGCACCGCCGCCGACAGTGAAGTCTCGACCCGGTCCGCAACACCCAACGCTACAGCACGCTGCAAATTGGCCAGGCCGCGACCGTAGCCGATCACCTCGCGCACATGCCCGGCATCGCGCAAGGCGCGCGCCAGCGAACCGCCGATGAGGCCGACACCAATGAGAGCGAGTCTGTTGATCATGCGCGGTCAGCGGCCGAGTGCGGATTTCAGCGCTTCGAGAAAACGCTGGTTTTCGTTCGCCAGTCCGACGGTGACGCGCAGGTGTCGCGGCATGCCGTAGTTCGCCACTGGCCGCACGATTACGCCGGCGCGCAACAACTGCTCGTACACCCGCCCGGCCTCGCCTACCTCGACGCAGACAAAATTGCCGGCCGACGGAATGTACGCCAGGCCAAGTTGTGTGAAGCCCTGCACCAACGCGCGCATGCCGTCGGCGTTGTTCTGTTGCGTTTTCTGCAGGTGCGCCACGTCGCCAAGCGCCGCAACGGCCGCGGCCATCGCCAGGCTGTTGACATTGAATGGCGGACGCACACGGTTGAGCAGGTTGGCCACCGCCACGCCTGACACGCAGTAACCGACGCGCAGACCCGCGAGGCCGTACACTTTGGAGAAGGTGCGCGCCACGATCAGGTTCGGGAAGTCGCCGAGCCAGGCGATGCCGTCCGGATAGTCCGGCGCGGACACATACTCGAAATACGCCTCGTCGAGCACCACCATGACGTGCGGTGGCACCCGTTCCAGGAAGGCGCGCAATACCCCGCGCCCAAGCCAGGTGCCGGTTGGATTATTGGGATTGGTAATGAACACCAGCTTGGTGCGCGTCGTCAGCGCTCGCGCCATGGCGTCGAGGTCATGCCCCCAGTCGCGTGCCGGCACCTCCACTCCCCGGGCACCGATCGCCTGCGTGATGATCGGATACATGGCGAAGGCATGCTGCGAGTACAGTGCCTCGTCACCGGGCGCGAGGAAGGTACGCACCGCGAACTCAATAACGTCGCTCGAACCGTTGCCGAGGGTGATCTGCTCCGGCAGCACGCCGAGCTTCGCCGCCAAAGCGCGCTTGAGCGCGAAGCCGCCGCCATCCGGATAGCGTGCGATTTCTGCGAGTGCCGCCTGCGCTGCCGCCAGCGCTTTCGGACTCGGCCCGAGCGGGTTCTCATTGGAAGCGAGCTTGATGACGTTCTTCACGCCATACTCGCGTTCCAGCTCCTCGATCGGTTTGCCGGGGACATACGGCTGCAGACCGCGCACGCCGGGCACGGCGAGCTTGAGTGCATCGAACGTCATGCTCAGAGCACCGCTCGCGGGTAGGAGCCGAGCCACTTCAGGAAGGAGGCTTCCTTCTCCAGCTCGGCGATCGCCTTGCGCAGTTTCGGGTCCTGCATGTGCCCATCGACATCAACAAAGAAGACGTATTCCCACAGTCCGCGGCGCGCCGGGCGCGATTCGATACGCGTCATGTTGATGCGATGCCGGGCGAGCGGTGCCAGCAGGCTCATCAGGCTGCCGGCGCGGTTTTTTCCGGAAACCAGCAGGCTGGTCTTGTCGTCGCCGCTCGGCAGCGGATCGAGCCGGCCGATAATCAGAAAGCGCGTGGTGTTGTCCGGCTCGTCCTCGATGTTGGAAGCCAGCACATTCAGTCGATAAATCTCGGCCGCGGAACTGCCGGCGATCGCCAACACGGAGGCATCCTTGGCGGCGAGACGCGCGGCCTCGGCATTGCTCGCCACCGCCACGCGCTCCACGCCCGGCAGCTTGGCATCCAGCCATTCGCGACATTGGGCGAGCGATTGCTGGTGTGACAGCACGCGGCTGATCTTCTTCAGAACCTTGGCCTTGCCGAGCAGGTGATGGTGAATGCGCAATTCCACCTCGCCGCAAATGCGCAGCGGAGAGTTCACGAACAAATCGAGCGTGTGGTTGATGACACCCTCAGTCGAGTTCTCGATCGGCACCACACCGAACTGCGCCGCGCCCGACTCCACCTCGCGGAACACCTCATCGATGCCCGCGAGCGGCACCGTGTGCACCGAATGCCCGAAGTGCTTGAGCGCCGCCGCCTGGGTGAACGTTCCCTCGGGACCGAGGAATGCGATCTGCATCGGCATTTCCAGGGCAAGGCAGGCGGACATGATCTCGCGGAACAGGCGCGCCATCTCTTCACTGCTGAGCGGTCCGTGGTTGCGCGCAATCACACGCCGCAGCACGTCCACTTCGCGTTCCGGCCGGTAAAAGTTGGCGTCGCCGGCCTGTTGTTTGGCGGTGGCGATTTCCTGCGCGCACTGCGCGCGTTCGCTGATCAACGTCTGGATTTTTTCATCCAGCTGATCGATCCTCCTGCGCAACATCCCCAGCCGCGTGGGTGACTTGGATGATTGGCGGCGCGTGCTCATGCGGTCAGACGATGCGCGTCATCAGCACGCCCGGAATGGCGGCGATCTTCTGGCGCACGGCTTCCGTCACCGGACTGTCCAGGTCCACGACCGTGTAGGCGAGCTCACCACGCGAGCGGTTCACCATGTCATGGATGTTGAGCTTGGCTTCGCCCAGTGTTTCTGAAATTTGGCCAAGCATGTTCGGCACATTGGCATTGGCTACGATCAGGCGATGTACAGACTCGCGTGGCACCACCACTTCCGGGAAGTTCACGGCATTACGGATATTGCCGTTCTCGATAAAGTCGCGCACCTGTTCGGCCACCATGATGGCACAGTTGTCCTCGGCTTCGGCGGTCGACGCGCCAAGATGCGGCAGCGTGAGCACGCGCTCGTGGTTCTTCAGCAGGTTGGACGGGAAATCGCACACGTAGCCGTACACCTTGCCGGCCTTGATCGCGGCGCTCACCGCGGCGTCATCGACAATTCCCTCGCGCGCGAAGTTGATAATCACCACGCCGTCCTTCATGAGCTTGAGTCGCTCGGCGTTGATGAGATTGCGCGTGGCATCCATGAGCGGGACATGGAACGTCACGAAATCCACCTGTCGCAGGAGTTCGTCCACGGAGTTGGCCTTTTTGACATCGGCCGACAGCGCCCAGGCGCCTTCCACGGTGATGCCCGGATCGAAGCCGACTACCTTCATGCCCAGCGACAGCGCGGCATTCGCCACCAGCCGTCCGATGGCGCCCAGGCCGACGACACCAAGCGTACGCCCCGGCAGCTCGAAGCCGGCATAGTTTTTCTTGCCCGCCTCCACCGCCTTGCTGATTTCGGCGTCGCTACCGGATAGCCCCTGCGAAAACTGCCAGGCCGGACCGATGTGGCGCGCCGCCAGCAACATGCCGGCAATCACCAGTTCCTTCACGGCATTGGAGTTTGCGCCCGGGGCATTAAACACCGGGATGCCAAGCTTGCTGAGCTTGTCCACGGGAATATTGTTCACGCCCGCACCGGCGCGCCCGACCGCCTTGAGCGACTTCGGGATTTCCATGTCGTGCATCTTGAAGGAGCGCAGCAGGATGCCATCCGGCTCCTTCATGTCGGCGGACACCTGGAACTTGTCGGCTGGCAGTTTTGCGAGACCGAGCGGCGAGATGTTATTGAGCGTGAGAATCTTGTGCATGACAGTCAGCCGTTGTTTTTCTTGAAGTCCTGCATATAGGCAATCAACGCATCGACGCCGGCCTCGGGCATGGCGTTGTAGATCGACGCGCGCATGCCGCCGACCGAGCGGTGTCCCTTGAGTTGCACCAGGCCGGCGGCCTTGGCGCCCTTGAGGAACGGTTCGTCGAGCTTGTCGTCCTTCAGGGTGAACGGCACGTTCATCCATGAGCGGCTCGGTATCTCCACCGGGTTCTTGTAGTAACCACCGCTGGCGTCGATTGCGGCATAGAGTTTGCCAGCCTTGCGCTGGTTGGTCACGGCCATGGCCTTGATGCCGCCATTCTTCTTCAGCCACTCGAACACCAGCCCGGCGATGTACCAGGCATAGGTCGGCGGGGTGTTGTACATGGACTCGTTGTCGGCGTGGATCTTGTAGTCGAACATCGATGACGTGCCCGGCAACACCTGCCCGAGCAGATCGTCACGCACGATCACGATGGTCAATCCGGCCGGGCCGATGTTCTTCTGCGCGCCGGCATAGATGAGGCCGTACTTGGTCACATCGATCGGGCGCGACAGGATGGTCGAGGACATATCGGCCACCAGCGGCACACCGCCGGTCTCGGGTACGAAATTGAATTCCACACCGCCGATGGTTTCGTTCGGTGTGTAGTGCACATAGGCCGCATTCGGGTCGAGCTTCCAGTCCTTCTGTGGCGGCACGGTGCTGAACTTGGTTGCTTCGCTGCTGGCCGCGACATTCACTGCGCCGTAGAGCTTGGCTTCCTTGATCGCCTTCTTCGACCACTCGCCAGTGTTGATGTAGTCGGCGGATTTTTTTCCACGCAGCAAGTTCATCGGCACCATGGCGAACTGCGCCGAGGCGCCGCCTTGCAGGAACAGCACCTTGTAGTTGGCCGGGATAGCCATCAGCTCGCGCAGGTCGGCCTCGGCCTTGGCGGCGATGCCCATGAACTCCTTGCCGCGATGGCTCATCTCCATCACCGATGTGCCGCTGCCATGCCAGTCGAGCAGTTCGTCCTTCGCCTGCTGCAACACGGCTTCCGGCAGCACCGCCGGCCCTGGGCTGAAATTGAAAACTCTTGCCATAATCGAATTACTCTCCAGAAATTAATAAATCCGGTAGCCGCAGATCAGGTTCATCTACGACTGCATGTTTAATTACTCTCCCGCCTCAGTCTCCGCCTCGGCCACCTTCTCCACGCCCGCGAGCTTCTCGCCTTCGCCGAGATCGATGAGCGTCACGCCCTGGGTGTTGCGCCCGACCACGGAGATCTCCTTGACGCGGGTGCGGATCAGCACGCCGGCATCGGTGATGAGCATGGTCTCGTCCTCGTCCTTCACCAGCACGGCACCGACCACGGCACCGTTGCGCTCGTTCACCTGGATGGAGATCACGCCCTGGCCGCCGCGGTGATGCTTGGGATAATCCGTGAGCGGCGTGCGTTTGCCGTAGCCGTTCACCGTGGCCGTGAGCACCGCAGCGGTTTCGTCCGCGCTGCCGGCGATAATCAGCGACACAATCGACTGGTCATCCGCCAGGCTGATACCGCGCACGCCGCGCGCTGCGCGCCCCATCGGCCGTACTTCGTCTTCCGGGAAACGCACGACCTTGCCGGCCGAGCTGAACAGCAGAATGTCGCTGGTCCCGTCGGTGATGCCGACGCCGACTAGGCGATTGCCGTCGGTCAATTCGATGGCAATGATGCCGCTCGGGCGCGGACGCGAGAACTCGGTAAGCGCGGTTTTCTTCACCGTGCCGTCCGAGGTCGCCATGAACACGGTCTTGCCGGCCTCGTACTCGCGCACCGGCTGGATGGCGGTGATCTTCTCGCCCTCGGCGAGCGGCAGCAGGTTGGCAATGTGCTTGCCGCGCGCGCCGCGTCCGGCCTGCGGGATCTCGTACACCTTGAGCCAGTAGACGCGCCCGCGGCTGGAGAAGCACAGGATGGTGTCGTGGGTGTTGGCGATCAGCAGCTTGTCGACGAAATCCTCTTCCTTCACCGTGGTCGCGGTCTTGCCGCGCCCGCCACGCCGCTGCGAGCGGTATTCCTTGAGCGGCTGCGACTTGATGTAACCGGCGTGCGACAGCGTGACCACCACGTCTTCCTGCGCGATCAGGTCTTCCAGGCTCAGGTCGGCCGCCTCGGCGCGGATTTCGGTGCGGCGCGCATCGCCGTACTGGTCGCGAATCAGCACCAGTTCGTCACGGATCACGCGCATCAGGCGTTCGTGGCTGCGCAGGATGTCGAGCAGGTCGGCGATGCGCTCCAGGATTTCCTTGTACTCGGCGCGGATCTTTTCCTGCTCCAGGCCGGTGAGCTTCTGCAGGCGCATGTCGAGAATCGCCTGTGCCTGTGTCTCGGACAGGCGGTAGCCGTCCTTGCTGAGTCCATAGATGGGCTCCAGCCCTTCCGGACGGGTGGCGTCGTTTTCGACGCGCGCCAGCATGTCGGTCACGATCTTCGCCGGCCAACTGCGCCCCATGAGGCCGATCTTCGCCTCGTCGGCGTCTTTCGCGGCCTTGATGAGCGCAATCATCGGGTCGATGTTCTCGAGCGCAACTGCCAGGCCTTCGAGGATATGCGCGCGATCACGCGACTTGCGCAGGTCGTGCAGGGTGCGCCGTGTCACCACCTCGCGCCGGTGGCGCACGAAGGCTTCGATGATCTGCTTGATATTGAGAATGCGCGGCTGGCCGCCGTCGAGCGCCACCACGTTAATGCCGAACACGCTCTGCAGCGCGGTGTGCTGGTAGAGATTATTAAGAATGACATCGGCCACTTCGCCGCGCTTCAGCTCGATGACGATGCGCATACCAGATTTGTCCGATTCATCACGCAAACCATCATGCGCAATACCGGTAATTTTCTCTTCCCGCACCAGCTCGGCAATTTTCTCGATCAAGCGCGCCTTGTTCACCTGGTACGGCAGCTCAGTGACAATAATCGACTGACGGTTACGCTTCTCGTCCACTTCGATCTCGACACGTGCACGCACCATGCACCGGCCACGGCCAGTGCGATACGCCTCGCGAATACCCGACGTGCCGAAGATAATCGCCGCGGTCGGGAAGTCCGGCCCCGGCACATGCTGCATGATCTCGTCGATGGTAATCGCTTCGTTATCGATGTACGCCACACAGGCGTTCACGATCTCGGTGAGATTATGCGGCGGGATGTTGGTGGCCATGCCGACCGCGATGCCGGACGAACCGTTGATCAGCAGGTTCGGCAGCCTGGCTGGCATCACCAGCGGCTCGTGCTCGCTGCCGTCGTAGTTCGGTCCGAAGTCGACCGTATCCTTGTCGAGATCGGCGAGCATCTCGTGCGCGATGCGCGACATGCGGATTTCGGTGTAACGCATGGCCGCCGGGGAGTCGCCGTCCACCGAACCGAAGTTACCCTGGCCGTCGATCAGCATGTAGCGCAGCGAGAAATCCTGCGCCAGGCGCACGATGGTGTCGTACACCGCCACGTCGCCATGCGGGTGGTATTTACCGATGACGTCACCGACCACGCGCGCCGACTTCTTGTACGGCTTGTTCCAGTCGTTGCTGAGCTCGTGCATGGCGAACAGCACGCGCCGGTGCACCGGCTTGAGGCCGTCGCGCACGTCCGGCAACGCGCGGCCAACGATCACGCTCATGGCGTAATCGAGGTACGACTGACGCATCTCCTGCTCGAGATTGACGGGGAGGGTTTCTTTGGCGAATTGTTCCATTTAGCTACGCGTCACGCCTGCTGCGGTGGGGTTCTATAACCTGCTGATTATTTATGGTTATTTTTTTCTTCCGGAAATGTCCCGGCTTCCTCTCAAGGTGCAGGATTTTAGCACGGGGACGCATCGAACTGCACCCGCATAGTAAGGGTGCGCTGCCGGCTCAGTCTCGCATCAATGCCGCCATTTTTTCGCGGGTCGGGTTCAGCACCACGCCACGCTCGGTGACGATGGCATCGATCAGCTCCGCGGGGGTCACGTCGAATGCCGGGTTCCATGCGCGCGCACCATCAGGGGCAGTGCGCTGGCCGCCAAAATTCAAAACTTCAGACTCGGCGCGCTGTTCGATCGGAATGTGTGCGCCATCCGGGGTGGCCATGTCCACGGTACTGATTGGCGCCACCACCATGAATTTCACGCCATGGTGACGCGCGGCGATCGCAGCGTTATAAGTGCCGATCTTGTTGGCGGCATCGCCATTGGCGGCAATGCGGTCGGCACCGACAATCACCCAGCGTACCCGGTTCTCGCGCATGAGCTGCGCGCCGGCGCTGTCAGCGATGACCGTAACCGGGATGCCCTCCTGCACCAGTTCCCAGGCCGTGAGGCGCGCGCCCTGCAACCAGGGACGGGTCTCGTCGGCATAGACCGCGTTCAGACGTTTGGCCGCATAGGCCGCGCGCACGACACCAAGCGCCGTGCCGTAACCGCCGGTGGCGAGTGCGCCGGTATTGCAATGCGTGAGCACGCCACTGCCTGGCTCGATGAGCGCCGCACCCAGCTGACCCATGCGGTGGTTGGCGGCAATGTCATCGGCGTGGATGCGTTGCGCCTCGGCCAGCAATGCTGGCAGCGGGTCGCCGGACAGCGGCGCACAAATCGCGCGCATGCGTTCCACTGCCCAGCGCAGGTTCACGGCGGTCGGCCGTGCCTCGGCCAGCATGTGCAAGTCCGGCGCAAGCGCGGCCTGCCAGTTTCCGGGGTTCTCGGTGTAGCGGACACGCGCCGCGAGCACCACGGCATAGGCGGCGGTGATGCCAATGGCCGGCGCGCCGCGCACCGCCATGTCGCGGATAGCGTGCACCGCTTCGGCCAGCGTCTTGAGTGTCAGGTGTTCGAGCTTTCCGGGCAGCAGACGCTGGTCGATAAGGCGGATATTGCCGTCCAGCCATTCGACGGCACGGATACGATCGTAGGGGATGGACGGTGCGGGAATTATTGTGGTGTGCATGGCGGCAATGGAATGATTTAGGGGTACATCGGAAACTATCACAAGCGCCTCTCGCCTGCATCGCTAAAATCCATTACCTTAGAGCCATCCCTATAAGGTTGTTTCCCGCATGACTGCCACAGCACAAACCGTCGATACCCTGCTCCACGCCCGTTGGGTGATTCCGGTGGAACCGGACCTCACCTGCCTCGAACACACCAGCCTGGCGCTGCGCGCCGGCCGCATCGTCGATATCCTGCCAACCACCGCGGCGCGCGCGCGCTACACGGCAAACGAAACCGTCGAACTACCGAGCCACGCACTCATTCCGGGACTGGTCAACGCGCACACGCACGCGGCCATGAGCCTGTTCCGCGGGCTATCCGATGACCTGCCACTCATGGATTGGCTGACAAAACACATCTGGCCGGCCGAAGCGAAGTGGATCAGCGCGGAATTCGTGCGCGATGGCGTGCGCCTGGCGGCCGCGGAAATGCTGAAGAGCGGCACCACCTGTCTGAACGATATGTATTTTTTTCCCGAGGAAGCCGCCAGCGTATTGCGCGAGGCCGGCATGCGAGCCTGTCTCGGTCTCATCCTGATCGACTTCCCGACCGCCTATGCGCAGACGCCAGATGAATATTTCGAAAAGGGATTGAAGCTGCATGACAGCCTGCGCCACGATCCGCTCCTGATCACCGCCTTCGCACCGCATGCCCCCTACAGCGTGTCGGATGGCCCGCTCACAAAAATCCGCACGGTCAACAACGAGCTGAATCTGCCAGTGCACATGCATGTGCACGAAACTGCTCACGAGGTGGATGAGGCCATGGCCACGACCGGCAAGCGCCCCCTGGCGCGCCTGGATGCGCTCGATCTGCTCGGCCCAACACTCGCGGCAGTACACATGACCCAACTCACGGCTGATGAAATCAAGCGTCTCGCCGAGGCTGGCGCGAGCGTGGTGCACTGCCCGGAATCCAACCTCAAGCTGGCGAGCGGCTTCTGCCCGGTACACGCGCTGCTCACGGCCGGCGTGAATGTAGCCATCGGCACCGATGGCGCGGCCAGCAACAACGATCTGGACATGCTGGGCGAGCTGCGCACTGCTGCCTTGCTCGCCAAGGCCGTAAGCAGCGACGCTACAGCCGTGCCGGCGCATACGGCACTGCGCATGGCCACGCTCAACGGCGCCAAGGCCATGGGCCTGGATACAGAGATTGGCTCGCTCCGTCCCGGCAAGTCCGCCGACATCACCGCCATCGATCTCTCGGCACTGTCCAGCCAGCCGGTTTACGACCCTGTATCGCAGATTGTCTATACTACCAGCCGCGAACAGGTCACAGATGTTTGGGTAGCGGGGCGGCGACTGCTTGCCAGCCGTACGCTCACCACGCTCGATGAGCCAGCAATCCTGAGTCGTGCAATGGCCTGGCGTGATAAGATTCATGCAGGCAACGCATAACGATTCGATGAATCAAATGACTGAAGCGGCCCATCGCAGTAACGTCGATCCGGACGAGATCGCCAAGTTCGAACGTCTGGCGGCGCGCTGGTGGGATCCGACCAGCGAGTTCCGGCCGCTGCATGAAATCAATCCACTGCGTCTCGACTGGATCGATGCGCGTGCACCGCTGGCCGGCAAGACGGTGCTGGACGTCGGCTGCGGCGGCGGCATTCTGGCCGAGTCCATGGCGGCGCGCGACGCGTGCGTGACCGGCATCGATCTGGGCGAGGCGCCACTTGCGGTCGCGCGCCTGCATCTCAAGGAATCCGGCCAGCAGGTCGACTACCGCAAGATTGCCGCCGAAGACCTGGCACGCGAACGGCCAAGCGCCTTCGACATCGTCACCTGCATGGAGATGCTTGAACACGTGCCAGACCCGGGTTCGATCGTAGCCGCCTGCGCGCAGATGGTGAAGCCTGGTGGTCAGGTGTTCTTCTCCACCCTGAATCGCAATCCGAAGTCGTGGCTGTTCGCTATCCTCGGCGCCGAGTACATCCTCAAGCTGCTGCCGCGCGGCACCCATGAGTACATGAAGTTCATTCGCCCCTCCGAACTCGAACGCATGAGCCGGCACGCCGGCCTGAGTGTGCGTGAATACACCGGCATGCACTACAACCCGCTCACTCAGCGTTACACGCTGGGTCCGGGTGTGGACGTGAATTACCTGGTGCACGCCGAGCGTGGCGCGTGAACATGAAAAACAACTGGCGCGTCACCAAACCGCTCTTGTGTCGTGCCCTCACCTGCCCTCACCCTCATTCCCTAGTGAATGAAGCCCCATTCACTAGGGAGAGGGAGGCGAGCCGATGCGCGCGTGGCGCGCACTTCATATGATCCGAACAGTATTATTCGACCTCGACGGAACGCTCGCCGACACCGCGCCTGATCTGGCCTACGCGCTCAATACGCTGCTGCAGGAACAGCACAAGCCAGCACTGCCGTATGAAACCATCCGCCCGGTTGCCTCGCACGGCGCCGCCGGACTCATCGAGCTGGGTTTTGGCATTGCGCGCGACACACCGCGTTTCACCCCGCTGCGCGAGCGCTTCATCACGATTTACCGGGCGCACCTGACGCGCGAGACGCGTCTGTTTCCGGGCATGACGGTATTGCTCGATCAACTCACGGCGCGCGGACTCAATTGGGGCATTGTCACCAACAAGCCCGCGTTCCTCACCGATCCGCTCATCGAGCAGCTCGGCCTGCACGAAGACGCGGTCTGTGTCGTGAGCGGCGACACCACGGCGAATCGCAAACCGCACCCGGAACCCATGCTGCACGCCTGCCAACTCGCTGGCAGCAAACCGGAAGAGTGTCTGTACGTGGGCGATGCTGAGCGCGACATCGAGGCCGGCAATGCCGCCGGCATGCGCACACTCGTGGCGCTGTTCGGCTACATTGGTGCGCAGGATCATCCGGAATCCTGGGGAGCCAGCGGCCTCATCCAGAGTCCGCAGGACATTCTGACCTGGCTCGACTGACTCAATGAACAGCGCAACCCTTCTGATATTGTTGCTCACCGCCGCCATCGCCGGTGCACTCGGCTGGCTCATCGCCCGCCTGCGCGCGCAGAAACTCATCACCGAACTCACTACGACGCTCGAACTCGAGCGCCGCCAGGCAGTGGACAAGCTCGCCGAGATCGAGAAAACCTTTGCCATGTTATCGGGCGAAGCGCTGCGCCAGAACAGCAAATCATTTCTGCAACTCGCCCAGGAAACCCTCAAGCAGTTCCACGTGCAGGCAAAAGGCGATCTTGACCTGAAGGAAAAGGCCGTTGAGAACATGGTGCGTCCAATCCGCGAGGCACTCGAAAAAACCGAACAACAAGTGCGCCTCATGGAGCAGGAGCGCAAGGAGGCTTATGGCGCCTTGCACAAGCATCTTGAAACCATGGCCCAGACCCAGCTGCTGCTGCAAGGCGAAACGCGCAATCTGGTGCAAGCATTGCGCCGCCCCGAGGTGCGCGGTCAATGGGGTGAGATGACGCTCAAGCGTCTCGCCGAGCTGGCCGGCATGGTCGAACACTGCGATTTCACCACGCAGGATACCGTGAACGCTGAAGACGGCAGGATGCGCCCGGACATGGTGGTGCGCATGCCGGATGGACGCGAAATCGTGGTGGACGTGAAGACGCCGCTCGACGCCTATCTGAGCGCCGTCGAGGCAACGGACGATGCCGCCCGCGCCAAACATCTGGAGCACCACGCGCGTAAAGTACGTGAGCGCGTGCGTGAACTTGCCACCAAGGCCTACTGGAACCAGTTTAAAAACGCGCCGGACTTCGTGGTGCTGTTCATTCCCGGCGACCAGTTCTTGTCCGCAGCGCTGGACCTGGATCGGGAATTACTTGAAGACGCGCTCAAGCAGAAAGTCATACTCGCCACACCCACCAGTTTCGTCGCCTTGCTGCGTGCCGTTGCCTATGGCTGGCGTCAGGAGGCGCTCGCCGCCAACGCCGACCTAATCCGCGAGGTCGGCGAAGACCTGTACCAGCGCCTCGCAGTGTTCACCGAGCATCTTTCCCGGCTGGGTGGCAGCCTGGAGGGCAGCGTCAGCGCTTTCAACAAGGCGGTGGGTTCGTTTGACAGCAAGGTCCTGCCCGGAGCCCGGAAATTCGTGGAAATGGGCGTAACCCCGAAAAAGGCCCTGGAACCGCCAACCCCCCTGGAAATAGCCCCGCGCAGCGTCCCCCCGCAGAAATAGCACGTCCCGGCCAACCGGGAAAATCCGCCGTTATCTACTATAGTAAGACTCAGGTAACAGTATTTACTTTTCCCTTGAGCACACCTGCCCCTTCCAGCCCAAATCCGGAGTCTGCCGATTCCCCGCTGCCCCATATTCTGGTGGCAGAGGATTCCATGACCTCGGTGGCCGTGATCTCGCGCGACCTGCGTCAATATTACTCATTGATCCACGCACGTGATGGAGAAGAGGCATGGGAAATGCTGCTGAGCAACCCCCAAATCGAACTCGTTATCACTGACGTGCAGATGCCGAACCTGACCGGCCAGCAACTGCTCAAGCTGATCCGCCTGTCGCCGGAAGCACGCATCAGCAACCTGCCGGTCATCGTCATGACTACCGCCGAGGACAGCGCCGAAAAACACCTCGCGTTTCTGAACGGGGCAAACGACTTCCTCAACAAACCGGTCGATTCGCTTGAGCTGCAGGCACGCGTCAACGTCCACCACCGCCTTGCGCGCATTATCCGCGAGCTCGAGGACAGCAAGAAGGCGCTGGCCGAACAGGCCACTACTGACTCACTGACCAAGCTCAAGAACCGGCGTTTTTTTTACGCTCAGGCCGAACAAAACCTCGGTGCCTGCCGCCGCTACGGAAAGGACATGTCCTTGCTGCTGCTCGACATCGATTACTTCAAGAAGGTCAATGACACCTTTGGTCACCATGCGGGTGATGAAGTGCTGATGCGAGTCGCCTGGCTGCTGGCGCAGATGGTGCGTGGCGTGGATACGGTGGCACGTTTCGGTGGGGAGGAATTCGCGGTATTGATGCCTGAGACCAACCGGCTGGGCGCGGCCGTTCTGGGCGAGCGCATCCGTGCAGCCATCGAACGGGAACAGATTAACGTGGATGGCCGGCACATTCCGGTCACGGTCAGTATCGGCATCACCACACTCGCCGCCGAAGCTGTGGAATCCATTGATCAGATGCTGAACATTGCCGACCAGCGCCTGTACCTGGCCAAGAATGGCGGGCGCAACCGCATCTGCGTGAGCGATGACGGCAAGTCGCACTTTGCTTAACGCAGATACAAGATACAAGGGCGCCCTTGGACAATACCGGGTTTTACTGGCCCGGCCGGTAAATAGCGCACATTGTTTTCCCCTCTCCCTCCGGGAGAGGGTTAGGGTGAGGGGACAATAGCTATAAAATTTCCCTCATCCTGTCCTTCTCCCGGAGGGAGAAGGGATTCAGGAGATATTGCGGTGCGCACTATTTACCGTTCTCCCCCGTAACTTGTATCTTGACCCTTGTATCTGATGTTCAACGACTGAGTTTCTTTTCCACATCCTTGCGCGCCGGTTCGGTCGCCTCGTGGATGACTCCCTTTGTGCTCTCTATAGCCTGACCAGCGCGTTCCTTGACCTGCTCTACCACGTCATCCGCATAGGGATTGCTCCAAAGCGGCTTGTGACGGCCGAAATTGATGCCGAGGTGAAACGCCACAAGCGCACCCACGATAAAACCGATCAGAAATTTTTTCATGCCTGCTCCTCCGCTGTATTTTTTCCCAAGGAGATAATAGCCGTCCAGGCATGTACTGGCTACCCATGCACCCGGCAGCATTCAGCACCGACAATGCGCCTGTCAAAGGCCGGATACTGGCCGGAAAAGCCAGTGCAGCAATAGCGCCAGCTGAGTAGAATGCACGCTCAACCGTGAACTGTTGAACTGCATGCGCAACTATCTGCCTTCCCGAGACCTGCTTGCGGGCCGCGTGATTCTGGTCACCGGTGCTGGCGATGGCCTGGGCCGCAGCGCATCCCTGGCCTATGCACGTCTTGGCGCCACGGTCATTCTGGTTGGGCGCACGCAAAAGAAACTCGAAGCGGTGTACGACGAGATACTGGCCGAACAACTCGCCGCCCCGCTGCTCATGCCGCTGGATCTGGCCAAGGCCGGGTTGCGCGATTTCGAGCAGGTCGCCGCCGCCATCGACCGCGAGTTCGGTCGCCTCGATGGTCTGCTGCACAGTGCCGCTACGCTCGGCACGCTCACACCGCTCGCGCTCTACGATCTGGAAACTTGGCAGAAGGTCA
>Ga0315281_10003698_pt1 | contig 22366 bp, 29 predicted proteins | sample YL17G07_0_MG_FD_204540 | JGI IMG/M metagenome (GOLD analysis project Ga0315281, IMG submission 204540) | Sediment microbial communities from Yellowstone Lake, YNP, Wyoming, USA - YL17G07_0 | ecosystem: Environmental > Aquatic > Freshwater > Lake > Sediment | place: USA: Wyoming | collected... | reverse complement strand
TGACGCGCCGGCCGGCGGGCAAACGATCTACGGCTTCGACTACACAGCGCGTGTGCGCCAGACCGGCGTGGGAGGCCTGTTTATCCGCGCGGCCGGACCGGGGACGACGGCGCTCGTCGGGCTCCGCGGAGCGGCGTCGTTCCTCAACGCGGGTGGACGCGTGATCGGCGCGACGACCCCGGGCGCGATCGTCGGGATCGGGACGCTCGAAGCGAGCAGCGTCGGGCCGGATACGGTCGAGAGCGTCGTCGGATCCACGGTGATCCCGCTGCTCGTCGAGCCATCCTCGACGCTCGACGCGGCGCAGCCGGGGGTGCTGTCTGGTCCGTTCGTCCCCGCGCTCGTCTCGATCGCAGCGAAGGTGAGCTACGACGATACGCTCGTCCCGCCGCTGCTCGGCGTTGCAGAAGTACAAGCGGCGATCGACGCGCTCAAAGGTACGATCGCCTCGACTACCTACAAGTTTAGCGGATCGATGACGGGGCGCGCCGCGGTGGTACTGAGGGCGCGGTTCCTGGGTGACGCGCCCAACTCGTCCTTCGTCGCGGCGGTCAACTTCCCGGCGACGGGGCCGAGCGCCAGTGCGACCCTGCGCGTGAGGCCCACCGCGAACACGATGCTGACCGCGACGAACTTTCGGGTCTTCGTCAACAACGTCGCCTCGGGCCTCGTGGTCGTCGTCCCGGCGGGGAGCACCGTGATCGCCACCTCGACGATCCCGCTCGCGATCGTCGCGGGCGACCTCGTCGACCTGCGCGTGGACTCGACCGCGGGCGGCGCGGGCAGGTCGATCCGAGCAGGAGTCACGGTCGTCTTCTTCTAATAGACAGGAACGGTAGTTATGGCGGTAGAGAGCGAGATCGTAGGGACGATAGAGATCGACGGCGACATTCTGCCTTCGATCGAACCGGGCGATCCGCCGGCCGGCTTCATCGGCACGCAGCTACAGCAGTTCGCCGAGGTCCACGCGGGGATGGTCGTGGGGGGCGACATCCACCTGCGTGACGACGATCGGAACGCGCACTGGGTGCTGCGGGAAGAGACGGATCGGATTGTGGCGATCAACAAGATCACGGGCAAGCGCTACGCGATAGCGCTCACCCCCATCGACAACGAATAAAGAGGAGAGACGACCATGACGATCAAACTTTACAACGAGGGCGCGGGCGACCAAGAGGAGATTCTGGAGCGTCTGGCAGATCCGCTACCAGCTATCCTCGCGACGAAGGGACGTCTCTACACGAAGAGCGTCTTGGGCGTCACGCAGCTCTTCTACCGAGCGAGCGACGGAACCGTCGATCAGCTGACTCCGTCCACCGGGACTCCTTCGCCGTGGAACAACACCACGACGGCTGGGTTTATCACAGAGAACGTAGTCACAGAGAACGTCCTGATCGGCACCCTCGTCGCCACCCTGGCGCGGAAGCTCGTCATCCTCACGACGAACGCGGGCGTCGACCAAGGCATTCGTGTCGAGAGCGCTGCCGCGGGGGACAATGTCCTCGACTTCCTCAAGACGGGCGACGCGTTCGTGCGCTTGTCGATCACGGGGACGACGATCGCCATCGGCGACGGCACCGGAGCACCCGACGTGGCGCTCTCGCGCATCCTCGCGCCGCTCGCGATGCTCAACGTCAACGTCGCGACCCGGTTCGGCGGCGACGTCAGCCGGCACGAGGCGGCGTGGTTCATCCAGACGACGCGTACGCTCCCAGGTGCTGGAGACGACGTTACCGTCAAGGGCGCAGACGCCGCAGTCATTGTGGCCGGCTCTGCGTTCGCTGGTGCTCAAGCATCCGTCGTCGCCGGAGACGCAGCTGGCCTTACATCCGGCGCTGCGGGTGGCGCGAACGCGAACGTCAAGGCAGGCAATGCCATCAGTCCAGGCCCAGGCGCAATCAATGCGGTTGGCGGAAACGTGACCATCCAGACTGGACTGGGTGCCTTCAACTCAGTCCCCGGCGCCGTCGGAACGATCTCTGGGCACGTCATTGTGGAAGACAAGGCGGCCAACGGCGTCGACGTATTGCCGCCGGTCGATCAGGATGGCTCGACGCCGTTCAAGAGCGGGAAGCTCGGCACGGCGGGACAACGCTGGTTCGAGATCCACGTAGCCTCGGTCATCAGCGGCGACGTGGTCTTCACCGACCCCGGCTGTCCCATCTGCGGCAAGGAGTTCGCGAAGGGCGACGACATCGTACTTCGAGTGATCGACGCGACGAAGAGCGACGGAGGCTGCCTCACGCGCACGGTCCCCGCGCACTACACCTGCCACTGAACGGATTCGATCTCAACGTCTAGTCTCTGAACCACTGGAGCAGCGCCATCATGCCGTTCATTCAACTCTCTCAGTCCGTCGGTGGCGTTGCTCCCTACGAACGCTGGGACGCCGGTACGGCCCCGGCGCTCTCAGCGGTGGCTACCGCGCGCGTCTACTTCGACAGCGTGAGCAATACGCTCAAGCTGTCGAACAACGGCGGCGCGTACTTCGACATCGCGACCGGCGCCTCATCGCCGTGGAACAACACCACGACGGTGGGCGCCGTCACCGAAAACACGCTCACCGATCAGGTGCTGATCGGCACGCTCGCGACGTTCGCCGGTCGCAAGCTCCAGGTCCAGGAGACCGGGATCAACAAGGGCATCCGGGTCCAGAGCGCAGCCGCCGCCGACAACGTCCTCGACTGGTACGACACGGTGAACGCGCAGGCCATGCTGAGCCTCACCGGGCAGGACTTCTCGGTCTTCGGCCTCCCGGCCGACGCGGTCCCGCGCGCGTACCTCTACGGCGGATCGGTCGGAGCGGCGAAGATCACGCTGAGCAACGGACTCCTCGCCGACAACACGAGCATGGAGTTCGGCGGGCTCAACTCACTCGTATTCAGTGCGGCGGCAGGAGCCGCCAGCGCCAACCTCCTTCCGAAGACGGACGTGTCGGGAACGCTCGGCGACGCACTGACCCAGTGGGGAGTGATCTGGGTGAAGCGAGGAGTGATCCCCGTCAGCGTCGGAGACCCCGTCGCCCTTGCGGGGAGAGGGCAGCTCTACACGAAGAACGATGGGACTCCAGAGGCACAGCTCTTTTATCGGAGCGATCTCGCCTCTGGTGGGGCGATCTCGCAGCTCACCCCGAACAGCGGGGCGACGCCGTGGCAGCGCACGGGCACCACCGTGAGGCTCGATCAGCCGAACGACGACTTCGTACTGCCGTTCGCGGACGCCGCCACCTACTCGACGGAGGTCGGCACGAAAGACTTCCGGTGGTTCCAGTTCGCGGCGTCGAACTCCTTCAACCTCTACAAGACCGTCGGAGACGTGAGCCCATCGGCGTCGATGAGGGACGCGTCTATCGCGTTCGGACCCGGAGGTACTGCCACCGACGTCGGTCTGCTCCGCAGCACCACGCGCCCGAGCACGATGACCGTCTCCGCCGGGTTCGCCGGCGGATCCGGATCGCTCACTCCCAACCTCGACAACACCGGCACCCTCGGGGAGAACGTCGCTGGCAACGCCGCCGACACGCGCCGCTGGGCCTCCGTCCAGGTCGCCTGCGGAGGCTCCGGTGTGGGCGGCCTGCGCGTGATCCGTGTAGCGGGCGACGTGAACCCGACCACCGTCGTCGCCTTCGGCGAGATCATCATGGGCCTCGGCGGCACGGGCGCGGGGACCGCTCTGGACACCAGGATCTATCGGACGAGCCCGGCCGAGCTGACGGTCGACAACAACGCTGGAGGCGCAATCGACATCGTCCCAGGCAGCAGCGGCCTATGCAGGATCGGCACCTCGGGGCTGCAGTTCGCGGAAGTCAACGCGGTGATCATCAACGGCGGAACGATCACGGGCGGGGACATTCACCTGCGCGACGACGCGCGCAACTCGCACTGGATCCTCCGCGAGGAAGAGGACCGCATCCTCCTGATCAACGTGGTCAAGGGCAAGAAGTACGCGATGGCGATGACGCCGATCGACGAGTAGAGAGCGCGACGAGTAGAGCGAGAAGGAAGGAAGCACGAGCATGGCCCTCAAGATCAGCCTCAATCCCAGCACAGGCGCCGGCGTCTCCCCGTTCGAGGAGTGGCAGGGAGGGACCGTTCCAGTCGTCTCCGGCGCGGGCAACGCGCGCGTCTACTTCGACAACGTGAGCAACACGCTCAAAGTCTCGCAGAACGGTGGAGCCTACCAAGACTTCGCCGTCGGCGCGTCGAGTCCGTGGACGCGCGCGGCTGGAGTCGTGTCGCTCAATCTAGGCGCCGATAGCGATGTGGATCCGTTCGCCACCGATGTCACGTCCCTCGGCACGACAGCGCTTCGCTGGGCGAGTGCCTACACGGCGTCTACCGGCGGCTACTACGTTTGGCCCGTCGGACCGCTTTCACCAAACCCTCGCGCAAGGCTCCATGTCGCCCTCGACCTCGGGCCTGGAGGAGTCACGGGACCGAACGTCGGGCTCGCATGGGAGTCCACCAACGTATTCTCGGTTACCAACGCAGGAAACTCCGGCTCGGGTTCGATCGTACCGAGCGTCAACTCCGACGCGGCGACGGCGTTTCTCGGTCGAGGCAACGGCGCGGCGCAGAAGCAGTGGAGCAGGGTCGATGCTGTTCAATTCCGCATCTACGGACTCACTCCGGGCAACGCCGTGGCGATGGCGACCCTTCAGTCGACCGCGCTTAAGTTCGGCGACGGCGCGAACCCAGCCGACGTGGTCATGCGTCGGTTTGCCACGGCACCGCTTCCGTCCTTCGAGTTCGGCAGCGGCGGCGACACCCCGCACCTGCTCCCGCAGCTCTGGAACCAGGGCACGATCGGCGAGCAGGCCACGCTCTTCAAGGCGTGGGCGAGCGGAAGCTTCGGTCCGGCAGGCGTCGGGGTCTATGCGACCAACCCGTCCACTCAACCTTCGACTCAGATCACGGTCGACGCGTTGAACAATGGCGCTCTCTTGCTGGGTCCAGGCGTCGCCGCGGCTCCGGATGCGAGAATGCGTCGCGTCGCACCCATCGACGTGAATACCTCTTTCGTGTTTGACGATGGAGCCGGTAACCCAGCCGACCTGTTTCCAGCATCTACGTCGGCCAACGGCATCGGACAGATTGGAAGCGGAACCAGAAAGTGGGCACTCGTCCGCGCTCAAACCATCACTTCCGGCGACGTCTGCTTCGACGACCAGACGTGCGTGGTCTGCGGCCAGCCGTTCGCGGAGGGCGACGACCTCGTGCTCCGCGTGATCCGAATCGAGCCGGACGGCAACAGCGGGAACCGCCTCACGCGCACGGTGCCGGCGCACCACGGCTGTAGGTAGGCTGCAACGACGCATCCGTCTAGACCGAAGAGAGTCTAGACGGGTGCGGTCGCAGACGAGGGAAGGGCGAGGAGCGAAGGATGTCCGGAATCACCATCGACGGCTCTCTCGCGACGCACGCGACGTCGCCCGCCGGCATGGCCGCGACGGAGAACGACTACGCGGGAGCCACCGGATCCTTCGCGAGGCTCACCCCGAACGCGGCGGGTTCCGTGGTCACAGGATTCGCGGGCGGCGTAGACGGCCGAGTGCTCACGATCGTGAACCTCGGCAACGCCAACCTCACGCTACTGCACGAGGACGGAGGATCCGCGGCCGGGAACAGACTCCTCACCAAGGGCGGAGCGTCCGTCGTCATGCCGGCGGATGGGATCGTCTCCTTCCTGTACGACGCCACCACGCAGCGCTGGCGGCAGTCAACGACACTCTAGTGGTAGAGGATCATGGCCATCACCGACACCACCTACAGCGAGTACGACGGCATCGCCGCGCCCGCGGTCTCCCCCGCGGGCAAGGGTCGGATCTACTTCGACTCGACGACCAACACGTTCAGGATCTCGCAGAACACCAGCACGTACTCAAACCTCGCGTCGGCCGCCGCCGTCCTCGCGCTCGACGGGCCGTTCGAGAACTTCGCGTCGGGCGCGGTGCTGGAGCAGACGCCGGTCAACGACCCGTTCCCGACGCTCCTCGTCTGGTACACGGACGGCACGCTCACGCTGCGGATCGTCGACGAGCAGATCGCCTACAACGCGGACGGCACGGTCGACACGGACACGTACCGTGTCTACGCGGTGGACGGCGTCACGGTGGTCCAGACGTTCGTGGACACCTACGACTACTCGGGCGGAAACTTCCTCACGCCGCACGTCACCCGCACGCACGTCCCGTAGGGCGGAAAGGACTCAAGGAGAAACGCCATGCTGCCCAAGGGTCCGAACGTCGCGCTGATCTACGCCACGGAGCACTCGAACTCGTACCCGACCCCCACGTCGGTCGCGACGGGTCCGACGAACGCCGGGATCGACAAGTTCGGCAACCTGATGACGCGCGGCCCGGTGATCACCGACGAGTTGTCGTTTCGCGACGACTTCTCGGGCGCGTCGCTCTCGACCGTGCTCACCGGCGTCGCGACCTTCACGCTCGGGTCGGCGAGCGTGACGGGCGTCGGTACGCTCTTCACGACCGAGGTCGACACCGACGACTACGTGAGGCTGACGGCAGACGGCGACGCGGCCTACGCGCGCGTCGCCGAGGTCGTCTCCGACACGGAGCTGATGCTCGATACGAACTACGCGGGCGCGGGCGGCGCCGGGGCTGGAGACAAGTCGCACTGGGTACCGTCCGTCTCGGCGGGCGGCTCGATCACCGTCGCCGCGTCGCTAGTGAACCTCCTGCCTGGGCTCGCACTCGGCAACGTGACGCAGATCGTACACGACATGGACTACGGTCCGCTCGCGATCTACGCCAAGACGGCCATCTCGCAGCGCATCGCGAACCAGGAGACCGTCATCGGCTTCCAGGACATCCCGGGAGCGCCGCAGCAACAGGCAGTGCTCGTCCTCGACGGCGTCGACAACACGAAGGTGAAGCTGCGCACGTCGTCATCGTCAGCCGCAGCGGACACTCAGGAGACCACGGTCACGCTCCCCACGGGACTCGACACGTCGCAGTCGCTCACCTTCATCCTCATGATGGTGCAGCGTGACGTGTCCCTGCTCGTGGTCGCAGCGGGAGACTCGCTGTCGGTCGGCGAGGAGATCATCGCCACGCACTCGAACCACATCCCAGACCCGTACCGCGTCGTCTCTGCCATAGCGTCTATCAAGAACACAGCGGCTGTTGGAACACCCACGACGCTAAGCATCGATCTTACGTTTGTATCGAACCAGGATCGGCTTGAAGTAGCCAACTCCTTCATCAGCGACCCGGTCCACATTGAGATCATGGCGTCGGCGCCGAGCGGACAGCTACAGGGGATCAACTCCGACGGGTTCGGAAACCTCCAGACGACCAACTCGTTTCTGTCTGGTAACACGGGTGTAGTCTTCGGCCGCGTCGCGACCGCAGCCACTGCGGAGGTGGCCGTCCGGCAGACCGCGTACACGGAGCAGACCGCGAACTTCCAGGGGTCGGTCGTGTCGAGCAGCGCGAACGACACCAACGCGGCTGGCACGGGTGCGCGCACCCTGCGGATCACTTACTACGACGCGACGATGGCGGGACCGTTCACAGAGGACGTGGCGCTCAACGGCGCCGTCGCGGTGAACCTCGTGAACCTGACCCACTGCTTCATCGAGAAGATGGTGGTGCTCACGGTCGGGTCCACGGGGAGCAACGTCGGGACGATCAGCCTGTTCACCGGGCTCGGCGGCGCGGGCACGCTCGTAGGTACGATCGCTGCCACGATCAACGGCACGAGGTGGTGCCACCACTACGTCGCGACGGGCAAGCAGTGCAACATCGCCACGAGCACGACAGGGACAACGGGGACGATCGACGGCTTGGCGCGACTGAGGTTCGCGCAGCCCACCGTCCCGAACGCTGCGGAGCTGCAAATCTCGGAGTTCCTAGCGATCGGCCTGAACAGCAACAGCCTCGCGCGCTACTTCAACATCCCGATCAAGGTCACTGGACCTGGCCGGATCACGCTGTACGTCACGCCGAACGCCGTCACCGCGGTCAACTGGTTTGGCGGGATCGACTTCCAGGAGCAGTAATCCGATGAGGCCCTCATGTCAGTGACGTTCGGATCCGGCACCACGGTCACCTCGTACTTCTGGACGGAGCTGAAGCCGTGTCTGTTCACGAAGAACCTGCTCGGGCTCATGCAGTACGTCGAGGACGCGTCGACCTACAGTGTCTTCGCGTTCGACACCTCCGCGCTCGCGCTCGTCTGCACGATCTGGCGCGGCGCCGTGCCCGACGCGGTCCTGGCGACCTACTCGCAAGCGCAGAACGACGCGGACCGAGCCGACTTCGAGGCGAACTACAAGGCGTCGGCGAACGCGGCGCTCATCCCGCGATCGGTCGACGGCCGGCTCAACTCGCTGCCCAACCTGTTCCTGGCGAACAGCATGCTCTACATCCCCGGCGCGGGGGACGACTCGAAGCTGGGCACGGGCAATGGGACCCTCTTTCAGTCGCAGAGCGACGACGCCGCGCCGACCGACCACGCGGTCGAGTTCGACTTCAACGACGTGGTGTACCTCGCGGGCGGCCAGTTCGCCTACGTGGGCGCGACGATGGGCGACACCGCCGACTACGTCGCCTTCGCGCCGCCTACCGCGACGACGCCGACTCCTGGTACAGGCAACGCGGAGACCGTCGGCGGCGTGATGATCGTGCCTGCGGTCGGCGGCGGCGTGACCGTCGACATGGCGAAGGCCGTCCCCGTTCCGAACGCGAAGGGACTCGGCTTCTGGGACTGGAACGCGTCGAGCGACGGGATCGGCCCGGGCGCGATCACACCCAACGCGACCCGCACCGGGTGGTACGATCTCTACGTGATCGAGATCCTGCTGTCGCGCTTCGTCGCGAGCGTTCCGATGATCGGGACCAACCAAGTCAGCCTCACTGTCCCTGCCATCGTACCCGCGAGGCTCCTGCCGCAGTGGAGGCACAGGGTCACGGTCCACAACTCGGGCGGCAACCATCTACTGTCGGTGGTGTGGTCACTCATCATGGCGCGGAGCAAGACGACGTAAGATGGCGATCAAGATCGGCTTCTCGACCAGCGGCTCGTTCGTCTCTCGCGCCATCCGGTGGTTCACGAGGAGCACGGTGAGCCACGCGTGGCTGCTCGTCGAGGACGGCTTCTTCGGGGTCTCCGTGGTCATGGAGGCGACGAACGGAGGCTTCCGTCTCGTGCCGTTCGAGCACTACGTCAACGAGCACACGAGGCTCGTCAGGCTGGTTACGCCAAAGACCTCGCTCGAAGAGGGCGTCAAAAAAGCCGCGCTCTGGCTCGGCGAGCACTACGACTACGGCGGGCTGTTCGGCATGGCGGTCGTGGTAGTCGGTCGCTGGCTGCGTCGCAGGTGGCGCAACCCGTGGGAGAGCAGCCGCGCGATGTTCTGCTCCGAGGCGGTCGTCTACGTGCTCCAGGCAAGCGGCTACGAGGGCGCAGACGGTCTCGTACCGAGCACGACGAGCCCGGAGGATCTGCTGCGGTTCCTGACCGACGGAGCCGAGGAGAAGAAGGAGTAGTCCATGTCTCGTCAAGCGATCCCGGACTCCGTAGATCTCTCCGTCGACGTCGCGGTGGACCTCACCGCGTTCGTCGACGACCTACGTGTGTCGGACGGTACGCGCGCCTGGGTGAGCGGCGCGGGCGCGCAGCACGGGTTGTGGTGCCTCGACCAGACGAGCGTGCTACCGCTCAGCCTCGCGGTCGTCGCGACGTTCTCGGCCATCGGCCGGTGGATCTACTTCGGAGCGAGCGGAGGAGGAGGAGGAGGTCCATTGAACTTCAACCGCGTCGACTGTTCGGTCAACAGCGGACGCGTAGAAGCCTTGTACGAGTCCGTCTCCTACCTGCACGGCCAGACGGCGGGAAACGTGGCGGGTGGCTTCAACGGCGGAGGAGTCGGCAACAAGGCCATCATAGGGTTCAGCGCCGCGGACGGCCTCCTCTTGTCGGCGTGGAACGGTCAGTTGTCGTACACGTGGAAGAGCCTGCAGGTCTCGACGTCTCCGCTGAAGGTCTACGCGAACCTAGTGGTCGATCTCGGGCCTCTCGACCTCGGACCTCCGCCACCTCCTCCGCCTGTTCCTCCGACACCACTTCTCAATCCAGGTGGGATCAAGATCTTCGTCATCGATCCGGCCGATGGACCACCTCTACTCACCGTGACCAACGTGCCAGCGCTTCCGAACCCAGGACCGATCGTGAGTACGCACTCCGCCGGACAGTTCGTTCAAGTCGTCAATAACATCTCGGGGATGCTGGCGAGCATGGGACCTCCGGCCGGGGCAGTCCAACAGCTACGACCTGGCCTACATCCTCACCTACTACCCGCTGGCGAAGTTCATTCAGGTGGCCACGGGCGACGGAGGCATGCCAAAGCTCCAGGTCACGCCACCTATCATGCTCATCTCCGGTGACTCGGCGACCAACGCGCTGTCCACGTACAGCGTGACCGACGTGAGCTTCAACGGCGTGCCCATCTAGGGGCTCATCACTCGATCGAGGAGACGACGATGAAAAAATACCAGACTATCAACGCGCTGTTTCAGATCCTCGGCAACGACGACGTGCTCTCGAACGTGAGAGACCTCCTCGATGTCATCGTCGAGTCGGAGACCATCACCGACGCGGCGCCGCACGTGATCTGCGAGTTCGACGTCGAGCCAGGCCGAACAAACCTCGGCGTCCTTTTCCTGAGCGCGCACGACGACACGGGTGCGCAGATCGCGTTCGCGCTATCCGCGTTCACCGTCACCCGGTTTGGAACCGGACCGATCCTGATCTTCGGCGGCGCGACGCCGGTCCCGGTAGGACTCGCCTTCGTCCCCGCCGGCCCCGTCTGGACGGCCGACTTCGTCGAGCCGACGCCCGGCAGGCTCGGCGTCCAGGTGACGGACGTGGGGTCCCCGGGCGTCCCGATCCACTGGAAGGCAACGATGGTCGTCTTCGGGACGCAGGTGAAGTAATGGCGCTTCGCAGACGAAGGCCGAGGCCGATCTGGCCGCCGCCCCCGCCTCCCCCGAGGCCGTGGTACGTCGACTCACGCGGGGTACGCTGGAACCCGGCCGGAGACGTGGTCTTCACGGCGCTCTACCAGTCGGGTCGATCGGAGGCGCTGGGCGTCGGTAAGACAGGGCTCGACGACGCCGAGGTGGGAACCGAGGCGATCGTGGTGATCGAACGCTGGGCAACAGGGCACCCGTAGGACGAGCGAGCGATGATCGAAGTTCGGCGATCGACCCTGCTGGCGGATGCGAAGCAGTCGAGCGGCCAGCTCGGGACGATCCGTGTCCTGAAGGATGTGCGCGCGCACCCCGCGCGCTACGCCGGTGCGATCGCGATCGCGCTCCTGACGGTGCCCGTGGCGAAGCTCGTGCTGACCGGGCTCGTCGGCCGGTTCCTGCTCTTCGGGTTCGCCGGCTGGGCAATCGAGGCGGTCCATGCGGGCGCTCCGCGCTACTCGGCGGTGCTCGGCGGGACGAGGACGAAGATCCCCCTGCTGCCCGTCTACGGCGTGGGAGGCCTCCTCGTGACGACGATGGCGCCGGCGCTCGTCGCAGCGATGCCGGTTGGCCGAGCGCTCGTCTACGGCGGGGTGCTGAGCGGGCTAGAATGGGGCGCGTGCCGCGCGGACCGCGCGACGGGACACGAGTCATGGGACTACGACGGAGAGTGCGTGGACGCAGCGCACTTTGTCGAGTGGGGCGTGCTGGGTCGCATCGTGGAGCACGCGGCGCTCTAGGGATCTGGGGATAGGATCGATCGATGGCTCAAGAACAGGACACGGCTAGAATAATCTCTCGGCTCAAGGCCAAGATCCTCCGTGACGCGATGACGAAGATCCCTCTCGCTGGGTTCCTCGACCCGAGACTGCGTACTACATTCGCCAGCCATGTGAGCATGCTCTATCCGTTTGGTATCCCGATCGAGGAGAGTATCGTTGGCGAGATCATCGACGCATCAATCGACGTCGACGTCCCCGACGACACGTTAGGTCTATGAGCTTCATCGAACTACACAGGAGGACGATCCTTGCCGACGTCTCGCCGGACCGCGACGAGTGGCGCGGCGGTCCGGTGGTCTTCTTCTGGACGACCGTCGGGTCGCTGATGGTGGTGATCGGCGGCGTCCCGCTCATGGTCGCGTGGCTCATCCCGGGGGTTCCGCCGCCTGGTCCCTTCGGGTAGGATCCGCCCATGAGAACTAGCTCCCGCTACCTCGTCTCGCTCGTCGCCGCCGCGGTCCTTTGCATCTCCTGCGCCTCCTGGTGGGCACGGACTCCGGAGCACCTCAAGGACGTGGGGAAGATCCTGTCGTGCGTGATGGCCGAGTACGACGCCGGCACGAAGGTGCTCGACATCGTCGTCAAGTGCGGCCTGCAGAACGAGCAGGAAGTGCTCGACCTCGTGACGGCGCAGAAGACGGCCGAGGCGCGGCACGTCAAAGCGGCTGGCATCGGTCCATGCCCGAGCGCGTCCGTCGCGCCGACTCCGTCCGCGAGCGCCAGCTCCGCACCCGTCCCTGCTCCGTCGTCGAGCGCGAAGCCGGCTGGGAGCGCCAAGTGAAAAGAGACTCAGCGACGGGCCGTATCGTCGCTAGCCACGGACAATCGAATCACGCCAAGAACGGATCGACCAGAGAATGGCGAGCCTGGTCTCAGATGAGGATTCGATGCAACTCTCCTGAGAAGGCGTCTAGATACCGCGATCGTGGAATCAAAGTCTGCGAACGCTGGCAGTCGTTTGAGACGTTCCTCGCCGACATGGGGAAGTGTCCACCTGGTTATTCTCTCGACCGCAAAGACAACGATCGGGGATACGAACCAGACAACTGCCGATGGGCTACTCGGAAAGAACAGCAGAGAAACACGCGAGTGACTCGATTCGTCGAGTTCAATGGCGAGCGACTGTCGGTCTCCGAGTGGGCCGAGCGCTACGGCATTCCAGCAACACGGCTCCATCAACGGATCACTTTAGGATGGGACATTGCTCGTGCTCTAGAGGTATCTCGATGAAATTGGGAATAGGTCGAGTTGTATTTCCTATCGTAGCGATCGCGTGCATCTCCTGCTGCCGCGACCCGTCGTGCTCTGGGAGCAAGCAGCCCGCTCCGAACGACGACGACCCCGCGTTCACCCTGACGCCGGCCGAGCAGCGCGACGCGTGCGAGGCCGCGGGCAGGAAGCTCGCGGAGCTGAAGTGCAAGCAGGCTCGAACCGATTTCGGTGCCTTCTGCGTCAACGCGCTCGAAGGGAAGATCCCGATCAGGCCACTCTGCCTCGCCAGCATGAGCGATTGCTCGGAAATCGACGGACGATGCAGGACCGGCGCCAGCGACGCAGGGCAAGACGGAGGTGTGAAGTGAGCGGACTCATCCTCGCAGGAGCGTGTCGCCAGGACGCAGTCGACCCGCGCGACCTCGACTTCACCGACCTCAGGGAGCGGCTCCTCGTCGGCCAGGAGGAGATCAAGGCGGGCGTCGCTTCCGATGGCCAAGTCGAACTGCCCGAGCGCACACCGATCTCCGACCAGGGGCGGCGCCCCTCGTGCGTCGCGAACGCTGGCTGCGACGCGCTCGAACTGATCATGCCTCACCCGGTCGTGCAGCTCTCACGGCTCTTCGCCTACAAGAACTCGCGCCTGCTGCACGGCGAGGGAGCGAGCGACAACGGGACGTACGGCCGGACGATGTTCCAGTCGTTCTCGAAGATCGGCTGCGCGCCGGAGGCACTCTGGCCGTACGACGAACGGCCGGAGAGTGAGGGTGGCGTAGTCAACCAGCGCCCCCTGCTCGCCGTCTACGAGGCGGCCTACGACCACAAGATCGAGGGCTACTACGCGATCAAGGCGGCCATGTCGATGCGCGCCGACGAGGTCGAGGCTGCGCTGCGCCTGCAGCACCCGACGTTCATCACGATGCAGGTCGGGCAGGCGTTCGCGGACTTCGACGGGACGGGCGACGTGGTGTGGAACGCACCCTCGCGTCCGATCGGTCGACACGCAATGGTCGTCGTCGGCGTGCGGTGGGACTCGCGAGGTCGCCGGCACTTCAAGCTGCGCAACTCGTGGACGCGCGGCTGGGGCGAGGGCGGCTACGCGTGGGCGACCGAGGCGTGGATCTGCGACCCGTTCACGAGCGACCTCTGGGTGCCGACGATGGTGCCGTCGTTCGTCGTGGAGCCATGACATGAGAACCAAGATCGCCCTCCTTACCGTCATCGCGCTCCTCGCGACGACCTCGTGCCAGTCCTCATGCCGGTGCAGCCGACGCGGCGTCGGTCCTGCTCCAGTCCCGATCAAGACGCAGACAACCGTCTCCGTCGGCAACGACACCGAAGCGGACACGACGGTCTACCTCGCGTTCGGTGCGAACTCCGTCGTGCTGCCCGCGAGCACGGGCTGGAGCTTCTGTGCTCCGACGTCGAGCCTCACGTGCGGCTTCAAGCTCGCCGCGCACCAGGCGCAGGAGCTGCCACTCGCGGGCCAGTACCTCAACGTCACGATCGCGTTCGACGCCGGCGTCGGATGCGGATCGACGAAAGCGGAGCTGAACGTGAACAACCCGGCCTGGTACGACACGCTCGACGTGAGCCTCGTGGACGGTTTCTCGAACAAGATCGCGATCACGAGCGGATCGACGAAGATCGGCCCGCCGGTCGGCAAGAACGGCAACGAGAAGGTCTTCGGCGTCTTCCCCTACGGCTGCGACGTGTGCGTGGCGCGCCAGGCGCCGCCGTGCGGCATCCCGGCCGGAGGGAGCGGGTGCAAGAGCGGCACGCAGTACAAGCCCGACGTCGCGTGCCAGTACCAGGGCCCGACGATGGGCGGAGGCTCCATCGTCAAGGTCGCGCTGGTGCCATGACCTGGGCAGCCTGCGCAGACCCAGCGATCGGCTTCGACCTCGCGCACTGGCAGGGGATCGACATCCCCTGGGAGGCGTCCATCCGTCTCGGCTGCGAGTGGATGATCGCGAAGACGTGGCACGGGCGCGGCCTCGTGAGGACCGCGCAGCCGCAGATCGACTCCGCGCGCGAGGCGGGGCTCAGCGTCCTCGGCCGCTACGCGTGGATCCTCCCCGACGACGACCTCGACGCGCAGGTCAAGGCTTGGCTCTCGATCAAGCACGAGTGGGACGAGCTGCCGATCACGCTCGACTGGGAGCACCCGGACACGAAGCTCCGAGGCCGCGCGCTCCTCGACCGGCTCGAATACGTCGTCGAGAAGGTCTCCGACGCGATCGGCGAGCGACCGATCGTCTATTCAGGAAATTGGTACTGGGTGGGCTACTGCGGCGACCTCGACTCGGAGATCTCCGCGAGCTGCCCGCTACACCTCGCGGCCTACCCGCGGAAGTCTGCGGAGGGTACGCGCTACCGCGAGGCGGTCGCCGAGGTCTGCGGCGGGGTCATGCCGCGCGTACCGAAGCCGTGGCGCGATCGCGCGTTCGATCCGCTCTCTTGGCAAATGGACGGGGATACGGGCCTCTACCTGCCGCAGACGGCCGACGGGAAGAAGATCGACGTCGACGTGAACGTCGCGGCGAGGACGAGGCTCCTCGCGCTGGTCGCGAGAGTGCCTCCTCGTCGCGAGCCCGGACCGACGCAGCCCGACACGGCCGCGAATCCGATTGGATGGGAGACAAGAGCGGAGCGCGACGCCGCGGAAGTCGCCGCCGCGACCGATCCTGAGAAGCCAACGTCTGAAGGAGGAGGAGAATCATGAACCGCCGCACCATTCTCGCCGATACGAAGACCTCTCTCTACCCAGCCCGCGTGCACGTCGGCGCACTGACCGCGGAGGAGAAGAAGACGTCGATCTGGCGAGGCGTCATCCTCGGAGCGGTGGTGATCGTCAGCGGCTGGCTGTTCGTGCGCGAACTCCGAGTCTAGGCGATGCCGCGCGCGAGCTACCTCACGCCGAGCCTCCAGCGCGCTCGGGCGCGTCTACACGAGGCCGAGCGCGTCGAGGCAGAGAGGATCGTCGCCGTCGCCCCATGCTCGCTCTGCGAGGCCGAGGTAGGTGTCCCGTGCTCGAAGCCGAGCGGCGGTGCGCGAGGTCCGCACGCGGAGCGTCGACGGGCTGCCTCGTAAGTGTGCGGTATTCATTACAATTATACCTACTTAGAGCGCCGGCTGAATACCTGCGCAGCCCGGCCGTCGTACTAGCGACTCTCTCGATCCTCGACCCCCTCCCGGCGGGTCGGCCATTTTGGAGGTTCCCATGTTCGCGTCCCGTGAATCCCGCTACCAGGCCGCCCTGCTCGCCAAGGGCCGCTTCGTCGGCCGCGCCGACCTTGAGCGCGCCGCCGGCGCGCTCCCGAACGGACACCCGCTCTACGTCGCCCGCGCCGACGTGGCGCTCGCCGACCTGCGTAGGCGCGTCGGCCTCACGACCGACGACGGCGAGGTCGTCGCGGCCGCCCGCATACTTTCCGACCTCGACCTGGCCGGACACCGACGCAACGCGCCCGCGCTGGTCGACGACCTACTCTCGCTGCCGCACGACCGCCGCTGGGCGCGCGTGATGCGCGCGCTCCCGGACTCGAAGCTACCTTACCGCTACAGCGCCGACCTCGATGCGCTCTACACGGCCGCCGAGCAGGTCGCAATCCTCGTAGACCCCGCCGCCTACGCGCGACGCAAGGGTCTACGCGCGTCGCGGAAAGTTGCGCGCGAGGGTGACGCACTCGCGACCCGCCGCCCAGAGCACGCTGTGCGCGTGATCGCGAAGCGCCGCCTGCGCGAGCTGATCGGAGCGTTCCGCACCTCGACGCACGGCGCAGAGACGCACGTCTCCTCCGTCGAGCCCGGTGAGGAGGGCGCCAAATCATCGACCGAGTCGGTCGCCCCGCGCGACGTCGGCCTATCGAACGCCTACTCCCGCGTCGCCTACTCCGTCACGACCTCCTCGCACGAGTGGCGCGTGTCGCGCGCGATCCTCTCCGCCGAGGTCCGCGCGCTCAACGACGCCGCGCCGCGAGGCGTGGTTTACCTGCGGGTCGACCTCCGCGTGCGCCAGGGGCGCGGCACCTCGCTCGTCGTCGAGCACCGTGTGGTGGGCGCGAGTGGTCGCGGGAGCTGGTCATGAGCGCCGTGCGCTGCGAGCGCGCCGTAGAGGGACCGGACGAGGCTTCGGCGCAGACCTGCGGTCGACTAGCAACGTGCGCGATCACGTCGCGCCTCTACGGTCGCTCGGAGTGGTGCGCCTGCGACAAGCACGCCACTGAAGCTATCCGCGACGGCGCTGAGGTTCGCGCTTTCGAGGAGGAGTCGTGAACGCCGAGGTCGCCGTTCTCGCGTCTACCGCGGGCGCGCTGCTAGGCGCGCTCTCAGGATACTACGCACGACGCTGGTTGGACGCCCGCCGCTGGCGTCTCGCGGCCGTAGTCGAGGAGTCCGAAATCGACGAATCCGCCGACGAATCCGTCGAGTCCGACGAGGAGTCCTGATCGTGAACGCGTCCTACCTATCGATCCTCGCCTCCGTCGCGGACGAACTTGCGGCGCGCGACCCGAGCCTGAGCGCGCGTCTACGCGCCGCGGCCGCGAAGATCGAGGCGGCGCCTCCCGAGCGACGCGATCGGATCGCCGCCGCGCTCCGGGTGCTCGACCCTCGCCTCGTCACGCTTCCGGCGACGCCACGCGGCCCCGTCCTCGGCATGGAAGTGATCCTCTGCGAGGCGTACCCGCGCGCCGTGATGCACGTCCAGGCACGGCTCGTGCTCGGCGAGTCACCTGCAGAGGTCACAGGTCTGACCGCGCGCGAGGCACACGAATACCTCTCCCACGTGATCGACAGCGCAATCTCGCCCGCCGAGTGGCTGCTACGATCGATCCCGAGTGAAGACGTCGTAAATGTCTCACTCTCCGCGCGCAACGTTCCCGTCGCGCGCTGGATCCTCGCGCGCTGGCGCGACTCCGCGCAGCGAGACGCGCTGCTGCGCGAGCGCGTAGAGCGAGGTCCGCACGGCGAGGAGGTCCGTGGCCGCTACGTCGATCGCCTCGACGAGCTGACCAGCACAGACCTACGACCGAGCGTGCGCGAGACGTTCGAGCGTGCGGCGCGACGGCTCACCGCCGCCCTGGAACGCGACCTGCGTCGCGCGAAGAACCAGGCGATACTCGCCTCGACCCCGCGCTGGTGGCGTCCGGTGCGCTGCGCCGTACTGCTCGACAAGCCCGGCCTGCTCGCCGCCGAGGGGCGCGAGATGCGCCACTGCGTAGCGGTGTACGTGCCCTACGTACGCCGCGAGCGAAGCGTGATCGTGTCGATCCAGGTGCACGAACGGCGAGGCGGCGTCGACGTGACGCACCGATCAACCGTCGAGGTCGACCGCGAAAAGATCGAGGTGCGCCAACACAAGGGACGCGACAACACTGAGCCGCCAGCGCTATGCGTCGCGGCGCTCGAAGTCTGCCTGCGACGATGGAGGGCGAGATGACTGCGAAGGACCGGCGGATCGAAAACGAACGCGACGACGCCTATCTTGCCGGTCGCGCCGGCATGGTCCCCGCTGCGTGGAAGGAGCTTGCGTTGGCGCTGTGGACTGATCGCAAGCGCAGCCAGGCCCGCGTGGACGCCGCGATCGCGGCGCTCCGACGCTTGGGCGAGGAGCTACCGTGAGCACGAACCCGAACCTTGCGGACGACCTCCGCGCAGCGATCGAGGAGGCCTCACGCGGGGATGGCATCACGCTCACTCGATCGCAGATCCGACGCTGGGCCGAGACGGGCGAGTGGCCGTGGAAGACCAAGCGGCTCGCATCGCGCGGACAGGTCTACGTGACCTACGCCGCCGCGAAGCGCTACCAGGCGCAGCGTGGACTCGCTGACCTGGAGGAGGCGCGCCGCGAGCTGACGACGCACCTGCTCGACGCGACCCTAGTCGGCGACGGCGATGGGAAGACGACCCACTGGCGGTTCCGATCCAGAGCGAGCGGGCTCGACGTGAGCGCCGTGATCGTGCGGGAGGGTCGTCTACTGGTCGTCCTGTCGATCAACGCGCGAACCCACGCAGAATACGAAAAATAGTCTGACCTATCAATCGAAGGAGAATCCCAATGTTGCTCGTCTACAAGTTCGGAGGGGGTCCTCCCACGGCGGCCGCCGACGTGGTGCGTGAGCAGATGCGATCGGCTCACCACTACCACAACGCGCTCAGGGAGATCGAGATCGAGCGACGAGCGGCGTCGCGTGCCGTGGAGCCGAAACTCACCAAGTTCCTCTCGGCCGTCGACGAGGCCGAGGATGCCGTCGTCGAGACGCTCGCTGTGCTCAATGCTCAGCGGGCCTCTACTCGATCGGCGAGTGACACGGAGGAGCAGCGAGCTACGGTGGACGCGGCGAAGCTCCAGAAGAAGATCGCCGTCGCGGCGTTGAATGCCCAGCGCAAGATCGCGTGCAAGAAGCCGTCCGTGATCAAGGCACGCAAGGCCATCTGGAAGAAGCACATGATCCGCACCCAATCGGTGCGCGCCGCGAACGGCCTACACTGGGGCACCGGCAAGTTGGTGGACGACGCGATGAAGGCCACGTCGAAGATGCCCCTGTGGGACGCCAGCGAACCAAACGACCCTCAGTTCAAACGGTTCACCGGTGAGGGTCACGTCGGCGTGCAGGTTCACCAGAAGGGCGCAGGCAAGCAAGGACTCACCGTGGCCGAGGTCACGTCAGGGATCCCTGGCCGTTGGTTGCAGGTCGTCAACAGGCCGGCTCAAGAGCGGGCTCCGGCGCGAACCGCGAAGATCGCAGCTCACAGGGCTCGAAACGCAGCTCGTCGCGACGCGTCCATCGCGTCTGGTGGTGGAAACACGTCGGAGATCGTCGAGCTACGCATCCGGATCGGGACCTCGGAGGACGGCGAGCCGATCGTGGCCTCGTGGCCGATGATCATGCACCGTCCACTGCCGGCCGGAGCGATCGTCAAGCGCGTCGCTGCGTCGATGCGCCGCGTTGGGCCTCGCGAGGAATGGAGCTTCGACTTCACAATCGACGCGAGCGCGTGCGCGAAGATCGAGCCGACCGGAGTCGGCACCGTCGCGGTGGAGCTTGGCTGGCTCTCCGTGGACGGCGGTCTGCGGGCGGCATCGACGATGGACGAGAGCGGAGAGATGAACGCAAACCTAATGCGAGTCGCGGCAAACTCGACGGCCGACAAAGTGAGACTCGCGACGATGATGAACCCGCCCCTCGTGCTCAACGCCGAACACATCAGCGGCGTCCGACGGGCTGAGTCGCTGGCCTCGACCCGCAAGAAGAACTTCAACGCGGCGCTTACCGGCCTCATCGGCTGGCTGCGCGAGCACGGGATGCCCGCGTGGATGCGAGCCCTCACCGTGAAGAAGGGAGTCAAGCTACCGACGCAGAGGCAGGCGCTCGCGCACCTCGCCAAGTGGGAGAGCGCGGGTCGGCTCGCCTCCCTCGTGCTCCGATGGCGTTCCGAACGCCACGAGGGTGACGACGATGGCTTCCTCGGGACGGAGTACTGGCGCTACCACGACTACCACCTGTGGGCGTGGGAGTCAGAGCAGCGAAAGCGGATGATCCGATCGCGCAGAGATCAGTACCGCGTGTTCGCGGCGCAGCTCGCGAAGAAGTACGCCAGGATCGTCGTCTCGAACGCGAACTACAAAGAGATCGCGAGAAAGTCCAAAGTGAGGCTCGGCAACGACCGAGCTGCGAGCAACCGGCAGATCGCGGCGGTCGGAGAGCTGCGAAGCATCATCAAACAGGCTTGCGCAAAGTACGGAGCTGAGTTCGTCAAGGTGGATGCCGCAGGTCTCTCGACGACGTGTCCGGCATGCGGTTCGCAGGACGCGGCCCAGCAGAATGTGGACAAACGCACGTGCGCGTGCGTGAACGTGAAGTGTGCCCGCGTTCGCGACGTGGACTCGACGGCGCTGCTGAATGAGTTGCGCCGCGCCGGATGCGACTCGCAGGTCGACGCGATCATCGAGCGTGGAGACAAACTCGCAGCCATGCTGCACAAGGATGCCGCCGAGTAGGCGGAGGAGGATCGTTATGGGAGCGGTTGATCTTGGAGTTCAGTATCAAGCGTTGGTCGATCGATTGCGCGAGGCGCGGGTCGCGAGGTCGCGAGCGGAGGCAGCGTACTTTCGAGTCGTTCAGGACGCAGATGAGAATTACTCTCACCTGTGGCGCCACGTCGGACACGCTACGTTCGACGCGTTCCTCAGCGCGGAGGACATCTGCAAGCCCGCGAGTTATCGTAGATTCCTCGCGTGCTTGAAGGAGCTGTCGTGGCCGACCGTCGAGCGCCTCGGCTTCGAGTTCGCGAGCGAGGTCATACGAGTGCCGTCCAACGAGGTGTCGCGTCGCGATGGTACGCCCGCCAGGCAGGCGTGCCTCCGCGAGGGGGAGACGTTCAGGCACGACCGCAAGGTCCCGGCCGGTCGTCAGACGGCGGCTGCGATCGTTCGCAGGCATTGGGAGAAGGTGCGAGTTCCCAAGAAGGTGACTCCGGCCTCCGAGGTGGATAAGCTGAGGCTCAGGTGCGCTCGACTGGAGCGGGAGAAGGCCGCGCTCGCGGTCAAGCTAGTCGCGACGGAGGCGAAGCTCAAGCGAGCGCTGGAGATGTGCGCGGATCTGCGGCGTCGCTCGCATGCCAGCAAGTCGCCGGGATCGCACAAGAAGTCATCGAGCATCACCAGAGCGAAAGCTCGGTCGTAGTGATGGTGATGGGACCGCTCGCAGATCGTCGCGCAACTGCGCGGATCGTTTTGACCTGCAGGCGGCCCCTCGTAGCGGTTCGCTCGACACCTAGAAGTCGAGACAACGCCGTCCACCGGGTTGATGGTGCCAAGTCGTTCGCCGGCCTCGTAGCGGTTCGCTCGACACCTAGAAGTCGAGACGTGCGGGCGGAGCGGCGGACGATCCTGGAGCGCGCCGCTCGTAGCGGTTCGCTCGACACCTAGAAGTCGAGACAGCAACGACATGCCTCGACGCGTGCATTGATCAGGCTCCTCGTAGCGGTTCGCTCGACACCTAGAAGTCGAGACGAGGCCGGGCTCGCCGGCGACCTAAGGACCGCTCTGCAGCTCGTAGCGGTTCGCTCGACACCTAGAAGTCGAGACGAGGCACGTGGGCGCGCGCCAGATTACGACCAAGAGATCTCGTAGCGGTTCGCTCGACACCTAGAAGTCGAGACACCGAGCCCGAAGGCACTCAGGCGCTTGCTGTGCAACCTCGTAGCGGTTCGCTCGACACCTAGAAGTCGAGACGAGTGCTGACGAGGATGTTCTTGCGGCGAGGGTGATGCCGCCTCGTAGCGGTTCGCTCGACACCTAGAAGTCGAGACGCCGGTGGTCCACATTTCGCCGGCCTCGCGGAAGGTCATCTCGTAGCGGTTCGCTCGACAC
>Ga0315281_10003696_pt1 | contig 22381 bp, 18 predicted proteins | sample YL17G07_0_MG_FD_204540 | JGI IMG/M metagenome (GOLD analysis project Ga0315281, IMG submission 204540) | Sediment microbial communities from Yellowstone Lake, YNP, Wyoming, USA - YL17G07_0 | ecosystem: Environmental > Aquatic > Freshwater > Lake > Sediment | place: USA: Wyoming | collected... | reverse complement strand
CATCGGCATCATGAACATCATGCTCGTGTCGGTGACCGAGCGCACGCGCGAGATCGGCATCCGCAAGGCCGTCGGCGCCAAGCGCCTGGACATCCTGATGCAGTTCATCATTGAGGCGCTGACCGTGACCATCATTGGCGGCCTGCTCGGCGTCGGCGTCGGCTACCTGCTGACGCAGGTGCTGCAGCACGACATCAGCTTCGACATCAATCTGCTCGTGTACAAGTACGCCCTCAACGTCAACGGCAGCAAGTACGTCATCACGCCATTCTGGATCGCCATGGGCCTCGGCATGTCCGCCGTCACCGGCCTGCTCTTCGGCGTCTACCCGGCGTGGCGCGCCGCGGCCCTCGACCCCATCGAGGCGCTCCGCCGCGAGTAGCCACGGTGTGGTGCCGCCAGGCTGTCTCTTCGCGCTTTGATTGGCCGTTGGTCCCCGCGTTTCTCGCTCATACAGGCCGGCGCATGACGCCGACGATCCCGCTTCCTTCTGATTGGCCATCGATCATGCAGGCCGCTCTCGCTGCGTTGGTGTCGGCGCAGCGGCGGAAGCCGACGGTTGCTATAGCGCGCGCATACCCGGACTGCGGTCGAACTCCGAGGAAGAGCCGGCACGCGGCCGCGCCATGCGCGGCGGCGATCGCCAGAAACGGAGCCGGCGTCGCCGGATTCGCGCGGAGACCGAAGCTGTATGCCCGTCTGACGCCGCCCAAGATCCAGCTCGACGCATTCAGTCTGGCCCCGTCGAGCCGATGACTACCCTGAGATGGGGATTTCACATGCTAACTGCCGAAGATCCTATGACGTGGGGTGGGACGCCGCGCGGTAAAACGCGCTGTAACGTTCGGAAAGCATCCGATCGCGGCCAATCCATGACGGAATTCGCGCTGATCCTGCCGTTTCTGCTGATCCTGGTGCTCGGGGCGGTGGACTATAGCCGCGTCTACTACCAGGACGTGCAGGTCCTCCACGCCGCGCGCAACGGCGCCGCCTTCGGGTCCGCCAGCACGACGAACGCCGCCAACCACACCGGCATCCACGACGCCGCACTCGATGGCGTCACGCTGCCGGCCACGCCCGCAGTCAGCGATACCCTCGTGGCCGACAGCTCCGGCGGCCAGTCCGTGCAGGTCAGCGTCCAGTCGCAGTACAGCACGCTCATCTCCTGGCCCGGGCTGCCGCATTCGTTCTCCCTCAAACACACGGTAGAAGCGAAGGTGCTGCAATGAAGAAGAGACGCGACCGCGGACAAAGCATGGTCGAATTTGCGCTTGTCGCGCCGATCTTCTTCATCGTTCTGCTCGGCATGATCGACGGCACGCGGGCGATCTTCGCCTACAACGCGATCTCCAACGCGTCGCGCGAGGGCGCGCGCTACGGCATCGTCCACGGCGGCAGCTCCGCGTCGCCGGTCGGTCCCGGCGTCAACGAGGCCGCGCTCACGGACTACGTGAAGCAGTACACGGCGGCGTTCAGCGCGTCTGACCTGGCCGTGACGCCGAGCTGGCCTAGTGGTTCAAACGCCACCGGCAGCAAAGTGAAGGTCGCTCTGGCGTACAAGTATCACCCGATGTTCGGGGCCCTTGTCGGCATCAAGTCGATGACGCTGAGCTCGGGGGCCACGATGGTCATCGTGAACTGAGGTATCGATACCATGAACACGCATGCACGCACGCGGAGAGATGAGCGGGGGCAGGTGTTGATCGTCGCCACGCTCCTGATGACAACCATCCTGGGCCTGCTGGCGCTGGCGGTTGACGCCGGTCTCGCGTACTCGCAACGGAGCGGCGCCCAGAACGCGTCCGATAACGCGGCGCTGGCGGCGGCCGAGGTCCTGGCGAAGACGGGCAGCGTGGGCCAGGCAATCACCGCGGCGAACGAGTACGCGCAGCGCAACGGCTTCACGAATGGCGTCGCCGGAGTCTCCGTGAGCGTGCTGAATCCGCCCACGACCGGCCCGCACAGCGGCGACGTGCGGTTCTTCGAAGTGAAGATCGCCAAGCCGTCACCGAACGTCTTCTTCCGGATGCTCAACGGCGGTTCGCACACGGTCGGCGCGCGGGCGGTGGCCGGCATCAACCCGGGGAACGTGCTCCCGTACAACTTCGTCTCGCTCCGCGACGACTGCCAGCAGCACACGCTGCTGGTCGATCTCGGCGGCACGCTGACGGTCAACGGCGGCGTCTACGTGAACTCCGGGAACGGCGACCTGAAGGGGCCGGGCGGCGTGAAGGTGGGCTGTGGCAACGAATCCAAGGGCGGCCCGGGCTACGGCGACGGCTTTGACATCTTCGGCGTCGGCGGCAAGATCACCGCGCAGAAGATGATGGTGCGCGGTGGCTGGGAGACGCACAACAATGATCTCGTCTGCTTGCCCGCCGGCTGCTGCCAGCCGATAGGGGCATGCACGGCGACGCCGTCGATCAACCAGCCGGTCCTTCCGGATCCGCTTGCCTCACTCGCCGCGCCGGATCTGACGGCGTACCCGGCACAGCACGGCTCGTCCGGTGCACCATCCGCATTGAGCATCAGCGGCGGGACGCAGACGCTGCAACCAGGGATCTACTACGGCGGCATCAAGATATCGGGCACTGCGAGCGTGACCTTCTCGCCCGGCGTCTACATCATGGCGGGCGGCGGCTTGAGCGTGACCGGCTCGGCGAGTCTCAGCGCCGACGGGTCGATGATCTACAACACGCGATCGAGCGCGACCCCGCCGGCTGCGGGCGCGTTCACGGCTATCAACTTGACGACCACGGGGTCCGTGATCCTCAAGTCGCCGCACGTTGGACCCTACGCCGGCCTGATGATCTTCCAGGACCGCCTGGCGACCACGAACGTGATCCTCCAGCCGGGGAATGGCATCAACGGGCTGGCCGGCTCCATCTACGCGCCCGGTTGGAAGGCCGCGAGCAATTCGGACATGAAGTGCAACAAGATTTCGACGGCGGACACCGGGTCGTCGACGGTCGTCATTAATGCGAGCGGGACGGCGAACGTACAGATTATGAGCGCGCAGCTGCTGATCTGCGCGGCGAACGCCACGTTTAGCTTCGATGCGTCCGGTCTCGCCATGGCCGGTCTGTCGCTGGTGGAATAGCCGCGTAGCGGCGCATCGAGGATGCTTCCGGCTGCGGGTTCCGCGGCGATCGCTCCGCATCTTCCTCGGGGCCATGGCATCCGTGCCGACGACGCGTACGTCACGCGCGGCCGCTCCTACACGATCACCGCGCTCGCCTTGCCGATCGTCACCTTCGTCCCGTCTTCCTTCTCCACCCAGACGTCCAGGTGCGCGCGCTGGCGCTCGCCCTCCGGCACGATCTCGCGCACGAAGCCGCGGCACGTCAGCAGGTCGCTCTGCCAGACGATGTTCACCAGGTTTACGTCCATCTTGCCGCCCGCGACCCATCCCGCGCCGAAGCGGTTGGTCAGCATCTCCGACAGGAAGCACGTCGACATCATCCCCTGCACCACGATGTCCGGGAATCCCCACTGGATCGCCGCTTCCTTGTCGTTGTGATAGTTCTTGTTCGGGCCGCTGAACTTCCAGCACATGTCGAGCGTGATCTGCTTCTCCAGCGCCGGGATCGTCTCGACCGCGCCGGACGTATCGACCTCGAACGTGCGGCCGGCGCTCTTCTCGCGCGTCTTGTCGACGACCACGCCCTCGTTCTTCGTCTCCTGCAGGAAGCTCTGGTGCGTGCGCCCGCGCGCCATGACCTGGTCGTCGGCGTCGAAATACAGCACCTCGTTCACCACGTAGTCGCGCTTGCGCTTGACGTAGCGGTCGGCGATGAACGAGCGCGTGTGCACCGCATCCCCCACCATCACAGGCCGGAAGAACTCCCACTCCTGCCGCGCGTGCAGGTTGCCGTACAGCGTCGGCAGGTACCACGACGGCACGCCCGCCTTCGGGTGATCGCGGTACGCGTACACCTCGGAGTGCCGCACCAGCGCCGGTGCCACGGCGCCCCCGAACGGCGACGGCCCGGCGTAGATGGCGTTGTGGTCGTCGACCGCGCCCGAGTACTGCGCCACCTCCGCCTCATCGATGACGAAGTCATGCCGCCCATAATCCCGCCCCACGTACACATCCGAGTTGTCTCGCTCGCTCATCCTGCACCCCAGTCGGCTGTCTCGCCACGGCGAGTCTTCGATGGCTGTTGGCTGCTGCGTCGGCGCCTCTGCTCTCTGCCTCTGCCCTCTGCTCTGCGCAGCCCCATTCTCGCGCCAATTCCAGCCTGCGTGAAGCCCGCCGCCCCTGATTCGCTAGACTGAAGGCAATGACCTCCCTCTACGACCTCTCGCTCCCCGAACTCGAAGCCCACGTCGAAGCTGCCGGCACGCCCAAGTACCGCGCCCGCCAGGTGGCGGAGTGGGCCTACAAGCACTTCGCCACGTCCTACGACGAGATGAAGAACCTGCCCGCTGCGCTCCGGGCGCGGCTCGCGGAGGAGCTGCCGTTTCCGAAGCTGACCGTCGTGAGGGAGCTGGTCTCTGACGACGGCCTCACCCGCAAGCGGCTGATCCGCCTCGAGGACGGCAACCTCATCGAGGCCGTGCTGATGCTCTACGACCCCCGCAGCGACAGCCGCGGCCGCGCGACGGTCTGCGTGTCGAGCCAGGCGGGCTGCGCCATGGGCTGCGTCTTTTGCGCGACCGGGCAGGCCGGTTTCGAGCGCAACCTCAGCACCGGCGAGATCCTCGCGCAGATCATCGGCTTCGCGCGCGAGCAGTCGGACGCCGGCGCGCAGCCGCTGACCAACGTCGTCTTCATGGGCATGGGCGAGCCGATGGCGAACTACGGCGCGGTCTGGCGCGCCGTCGAGACGCTCAACGCGCCCGAGGGCATCGGCATGGCGGCCCGGCACATCACGATCTCGACGGTGGGGCTGATCGCCGGCATTCGCAAGCTCGCCGACGAGCCGCTGCAGGTCGGACTGGCCGTCTCGCTGCACGCACCGGACGAAGCGCTGCGCGAGCGCCTCATCCCCACGGCGCATCGCTTCCCGCTGCCGCAGATCATCGAGGCCTGCCGCGACTACATTGCGAAGACCGGGCGGCGCGTGACGTTCGAGTACTGCCTGATGGACGGCATCAATGACTCCAGGGAGCAGGGGATCGCGCTCGCCGAGCTGCTCGACGGCCTGCTCTGCCATGTCAACCTCATCCCCGTCAATCCGACGACGAACGACGGCATCCACCGCCCCGCGCGCGGCCGATCGATAGCGTTCCAGCGCCAGCTCACCGCGCGAAACATCCCCTGCACCGTGCGCGTCGAGAAGGGCGTCGAGATCAGCGCGGCGTGCGGCCAGCTGCGCGGCGGCGCGAAGCCGATCGAGCTGATGGACGCGCGCCCGGCCCGCTGAACAACTCCGTCTCTGAGGATAGGATTGCACCACGGGCACGCCGTTGCCCGAACGTCGCGCTGCTGCGAACATTCGACATGCACGATCCCGAGATCAGACCCACGGACGGACTGCTCGCCGCCGCACAGCAGTACGGCGTCGGCCGCATCAGCCGCCACATCTTCCTCTGCGCCGACCAGACCGAGCCGAAGTGCGCGCCCCGCGAGCGCACGCTGATTGCGTGGGAGTACCTGAAGCGCCGGCTGGCCGAACTCGGCCTGGGCGGCGGCGAGCGGATCGTCTATCGGACGAAGGCGAACTGCCTGCGCATGTGCGAGCAGGGCCCGATCGCCGTCGTCTACCCCGAAGGCACCTGGTACCACTCCGCCGACCCGCCGGTGCTGGAGCTGATCATTCAGCAGCATCTGATCGGCGGCGTGCCGGTGGCCACGTACGCCTTCGCCACAAACCCGCTGCCACACCCGTAGGGGCACGCGGCCGCGTGCCCGGTCCATACGAGTGCTACGGGCAGCCGCAACGCCGCCGCGCGGTTCTCTCTCGCCGCCGGCGGCTGTATCCTCGACCCACAAGCACAGCGCCAGCGAGGAGCACACACATGCGCGTCGCCATCGGGTTCAGCATGACCGGCAACGAGGACTGGGAAGAGCTTTCGACGTACGCGATCGAGGCGGAGCGCCTGGGCGTTGACTTCGCCTGGTCCGCAGAGTCGTGGGGCCACGACGCGGTGACGCCGCTGGCCTACCTCGCGGCGAAGACGTCACGCATCAAGCTGGGCGCCGGCATCATGCAGGCCGTCGCGCGCACGCCCGCCAACCTCGCGATGACGGCGATGACGCTCGCGTCGATGTCGCATGGGCGCTTCATCCTCGGCCTCGGCGCCAGCGGCCCGCAGGTGGTCGAGGGATGGCACGGCGTGCCCTTCCGCAAGCCGATCCAGCGAATTCGCGAGCTGATCGAGATCGTGCGCATCGTCTCGCGCGGCGACCGGCTGCAGTACGACGGCCAGATCTACCACCTGCCGCTGCCCGGCGGCGAGGGCAAGGCGCTGAAGTCCGGCGCGCGCCCGCAGCCGAACATCCCGATCTATCTCGCAACGCTCAGCCCGAAGAGCCTGGAGCTGACGGGCGAGCTGGCAGACGGTTGGCTCGGCACGTCGTTCATCCCGGAGCACGCGGATGAGGTCTTCTTCACGCACATTCGCGCCGGCGCGCAGAAGGCCGGCCGCTCGCTCGCCGACATCGACCTGCAGGCGGGCGGCGCCGTCGCCTTCACTGACGACGTCGAGCGGCTGATCGGGCGGCACAAGCAGGGCATGGCGTTCACGCTCGGCGCGATGGGCTCGAAGGAGCACAACTTCTACAACGCCGCGTTCCAGCGCGCCGGCTTCCAGGAGGAAGCCCAGGCCGTGCAGCGCCTCTGGCTCGAGGGCAAGCGCAAGGAAGCCGCCGACCTGGTGCCCGACGGGATGGTGCTGAAGGCGAATCTCCTCGGCACGGAGGCGATGGTCCGCGAGCGCATCGCCGCCTATCGCGACGCCGGCGTCACCACCCTCCGCGTCCACGGCGTCGCCGGCACGATGCAGGAACGCCTCGACACCCTCGCCCACACCATAGAGCTGGTGAAGCAGGTCAGCGCTGAGTAGGTGACAGCTGACAGGTGACAGGTGACGGGTGACAGGTGACGGGTGACAGGTGACAGGGGCGCATCCAATCCGGATGCGCCCCACGCGCTCACACTCGCCTCTACTGACAACTGTGAACTGAAAACTGACAACTCCGCCTACGGCCTCACGCCGATCAGCTTCGCCACCTTGATCGTGTTGAACAGCGCCGTGCTCACGTACCACTTGACGCGCGTCCGCGTCGCGTCCTTCGTCTCCAGGCTGCCGATCGTCTCCACGAGCAGCCCGCCCGGCGCGGTGATGCCGGCCAGCGCGCCCTCGCCGAACTGCATCCCGTACACGGTCGAGCAGTCGGTGCTGGTGCCGACGGTCTTCGCGTCGGAGATGTAGTCCGACACGCCGATCGGCACGCCGTCGTAGAACTGGACCATCTGACCGAACTCGTTGCGGTCGGTCTGCAGGAAGCTGCCCGACGTCCGCGCGAGGCTGTTCAGCGAGCGCCGCGTCCGCTTGCTCATCAGCAGCATCGCCGGCGGGCCGCCCTTCACCAGGTCGATCACCTCGTCGAGCTTCGCCAGCGACAGCGTGGCGCCGTTCACACCCATCGTCGCGATCTGCGCGCCCACTGTCAGCTTGTCGATTCCGTCGAAGGACTTCGCGTCGACGGTGAGGTCGCCGTTGACGAAGGTGTCCTCGAACTTCTGCTGCACTGCCTTCGCCTTCAGCCGGATCACCGACGCGCGCAGGTCCTGGACGTTGCTGCGCGTCGCCAGCAGGTAGTTGTCGATGTCCGCGTCGCCGCCGACGATCGACAGCGTCGCCGTGATCTGCGAAAACGTCGGCGTGCCCTCCGTCCACGTATCGCCGACGTTGAAGAACGTTGCCGCCGGGTTCGTGTTCTCGCGGTTGTACGTCAGGCCGTTCCCCGCGATCTCGATGAACGGCAGCGCCTGCAGGATCGGCGAGTCGAGCACGATCGTCTCGATCACGCCCTGCAGGATCACGTCGTTGGAAAGTTTGGCGGCTTCCGCCAGTGTCAGTGCCATTGTTGTCTCCTGGTTTGCTGGTGACTAGTGATTGGTGACTGGGGGCTGGTGATTGGTGACTGGTGGCCGGCGATTGGCTAAGGCTCGGACAAACGACCAACAGCCAATAGCCAATAGCGAACAGCCAGCCTACCCCTGCTGTGCCAGCCCGTAGCGGATCTTCTGCTCCGGCGTCATCGACGAGAGATCCGGGCCGGAGCGCGGCGGCGCCCCCGCCGGCACGCGCCCCGCCTGCGCCTGCGATTCGATGTGCGAGCGTACCCGTCCGACAACCGCCCGCGCCGCGTCGACCGACGCATCGACCGCGTCGATGCTGTCGCCGGCGATCAGCTCGGCCGGCAGTGCCGGCTCCGTCCGCACGACCAGGTCGCGGTAGCGCTCGGCCGCCGACTGCGCCCGCTGCGCCGCTTCCTCGATCTGCTCGCGCAATGTCGCAGCGTCGGCGCTGGTGGCGGCGATCGCTTCCTGCGACGCCGACAGCTCGCCGCGCAGCCCGACTGACTCGGCGACGGCGTGCTGGGCGCGCGCCTCGGCGTTCGCGGCGTCGCGCTGCAGCCGCTCGACCTCCGCCCGCGCGTCGGCGAGCTGTTCCTGGAGCGCCGCCAGCTCCTCCCCGTCCGGGGGCTTCCCCGTTCCCATCATCCACCTCCATAGCTCACGGCTTGTTGATGGGAGCGAGGGTAGAGGGTGCGGGTGTGATCTCAAAGCGAACGGGATCAGTGGTTAGTGGATAGTGGGTAGTCGGTAGTAGTGCGGCACTTTGCTGTTTGCTGTTTGCTGTTTGCTGTGGCCGTGCCATACGCTTGCCGCACTACCTCAAGACACTCACTGAACCGCCAAGGAGTCCTCCGATGCCGAACAAGCCGAAGTACTGGGCCACCGTCGTGCCGCTGCCGGCGCCGATACTTACTGCGCAGGCGAAGCAGCTCGAGGCGCTCGGCCTCGAGGGGCTCTTCGCGCCGCAGGTGTACGGGCCGCCCTTCATCCCGCTGGCCACGGCGGCCGGCGCCACGTCGCGCATGCGGCTCGCCACCGGCATCGCGCTGGCATTCGCGCGCAGCCCGTTCGAGACGGCGATGGCGGCAATGGACATGGACCGCATCAGCGGCGGCCGCTTCACGCTGGGCCTCGGCACCAGCGTGAAGTCGTGGAGCGAGGGCTTCTTCGGCATGGAGTACGGCAAGCCGCTGGAGCACATGCGCGAGGTCGTCGAGATCGTGCGCCTGGTCATCGCGAAGAGCCACACGGGCGAGCTGACGCGTTACGACGGCACGTACCACAAGCTCGACTTCAGCGAGTTCAACCCGCTGGGCGCGCCCGTCCGCACGGAGCTGCCGGTCTGGATCGCCGCCCTGCGCACGCCGCTGATCCGCCTCGCCGCCGAGATCGCCGACGGCGTCATCGGCCACCCGATCTGGTCCATCGACTGGGCGACGACGAAGGTGCAGGACGACCTCAAGGCGGGGCTCGCGAAGGGCGGCAAGCAGCGCGGCGACGTCGAGTTCAACATGTGGCTCTTCGTCGCGCCGAACGACGACCGCAAGCAGGCCATCGAGGACGCGCGCGCGACCGTCGCGTTCTACGGCGGCGTCAAGCAGTACGAGGAGTACTTCGCGGCGCACGGCTTCCGCAAGGAGGCGCAGCAACTGCAGGAGGGCGTCCGCCGCGGCGACTACCTGAGCGTCAAGCATCTGGTGACGGACGAGATGGCGCAGACCTTCGTCGTCTGCGGCACGCCCGACGAAGTGCGCGCGCGCGTCAGCGCCATCTGGGAGAGCGCCGACAGCGCCTGCCTCAACCCCCCATCCTACGGCCTCGACCCCGGCGCCATGCTCCGCTACGGCGCGAAGATCGCGGAGCTGTTTTACGGGTAGTTGTTAGTGGGTAGTTTGTAGTGGGTAGTTCGTAGTAGGTAGTCGGTGTAGGGGCACGGCTTGCCGCGCCCGCCCCTGACGTCACCCTGCGCTCCACCCGTCGGGTTGCCGGTATCATCTCCCCATGACGAAGATCTACGTCTACGATGGCGCCGCCGTCCGCTCGCTCGACGCACCGGCGGCGCGGCCGCTGCGCTACGCCGCCTGGCGGGCCGATGGCGCCGCCGCGCTGCTCGCCGGCAACCGCGGGCAGGTGCTGCGGTTCGACGCGTCGGCGGCAGCGTTCTCGGTGCTGGATGCGGAGAGCGCGCACAACCTGCGCGGCGTCGCCTGGTCGCCCGACGGCGCGCGGGCGCTCCTCGTCGGCAACCGCGGCGCGGTGCTGCACTACGACGGCAAGCGCTTCGCTGAGCTGCCCGCCGTGACGGCCGAGAACCTCCGCCGCGTCGCCTGGTCGCCCGATGGCGGCTGCGCGCTCATCGTTGGCAACGCCGGCTGCGTGCTGCGGTTCGATGCCGCGACCGGCGCGCTGAAGCAGCTCCCCGGCGACCGCGCGCACACCATGCGCTCGATTGCCTGGCGGCCCGACGGGGCGTACGCGCTGATCGGCGGCTATGCCAGCAGGAACGCCGGCTATCCGCCGCCGCACGTGCTGTACCGATGCGACGGCCGGTACACGCAGGGCATCCTCACCACCGACGACGAGGACGACGCGATCGCCATCGACTGGCAGCCCGGCGCGAAGGCGCCGCGCGCCGTCGCGCTTGTCGCCTCGTACCACCAGCACGGCGGCGTGGCGAACAAGCTGATCGAGTACACGGGCGCCGCCATCCGCTACGACGCCGTCGAGGCGCAGCCCGCCCTGCTCGGAGCGGCGTGGCACCCCGACGGCTCGCACCTGCTGCTCTGCGGCGAGCGCGGCGCCCTCATGCGTCACGACGCCACCGGCTTTCACCCGATCGCTTCGGGCACAACGGACAATCTCGTCGGTCCCTTCTGGCAGCCGAACGCGAAGTCGCCCGCCGCCCTGCTCGTCAAGGGCCCCGACGAGAAGGTCTACACGATCTGAGGGCGACCCTCACCCCGGCCTTCTCTCCACAGGCGAGTCTTCGACGGCCACCCCTCTCCCACAAGGGGAGAGGGGCGCGTGCGGAGCGCGGCTCGCGATCGCGGCGAACGGTGTGGGTGCGGGAGCCGACGGCGGGGGCGGCCGTCCTACGCGCTCTGCCCTCCCCTCAACGATGGCGGGGCAGCCGAATTGGAGTAGAAAGGAACTGCTTCGCCCCGAGCATTCCAACATCCAACATCGAACATCCAACATCCAGCACGCTACCGTCCCTTGAACACAGGCGGGCGCTTCTCGACGAAGCTCAGGGCGCCCTCGCGGTGGTCCTCCGTCGTGAAGAGGTACGCCAGCGACTGCATGACGTAGGCGCCGATCTCGCGGGCGTCGCCGTAGGTGGACATGCGCAGCCCCTGCTTCATGTAGCGCATGGCGGTCGGCGGGTTCGCCGCGATCTTGCGCGCCAGCTCCAGCGCCGCCGGCATCAGTTCGTCGTGCGGGACGACGCGCGACACGAGGCCGATGCGCTCCGCCTCCTGCGCATCGATGATGTCGCCCGTGAACAGCAGCTCGGCCGCCTTCGAGGGGCCGACGACCTGCGGCAGCCGCCAGAGCCCGCCCAGGTCCGACACGAGGCCGCGCTTGATGAACAGCTCGCCGAACCGCGCGCGGTCGCTGGCGATGCGGATGTCGCAGAAGAGCGCCAGGTCCATCCCCCAGCCGACCGCCGCGCCGTTGACCGCGGCGATCACCGGCTTGTCGCACTCCAGCACCGCCATCGCCGCCGGCGTCGGCCGCGGCTTCGGGTCGCGCTGGCGCTTGATGCCGGCGCTCGTGCCGGGGTCGAGCATGATCTCCTTCACGTCGTCGCCGGAGCAGAAGGCGCTGCCCTCGCCCGTGATGACGACGCAGCGGACGTCGGGGTCGCTGTGCGCGTCCCGAAGCGCCTGTTCGAGCTGGTCGTACAGCTCGCGGTTGAGCGCGTTCTTCACCTGCGGCCGGTCGAGCGTGACCGTCGCGATGTGGTCATCAGTCTCGTATCGCAGCACCATGTGCAGCTCCTTTCTGGTCGCAGCTCACCGCCCGGGACGACCGAACATCACACGATGGACGAGCCATGCAAGCGGGAGCGCAATAGTCAGGGCGATGATACCGAGCCCCGCGAGGGCGAGCAGCGCGACGAGCAACTTCCAAGAGAATCCAAGTTGTTGGAATAGGGACGAGGCGACCCACAGCATCACCAACATGGCGCCCGCGGCGCCCCAGATCCATCGCTCTCTAATGAACTCTCTCAACGTGCGCAACTCCTGCGTCCTGAGGCTCGTCGGAGATCGTTGCTGCCGACGCCGTTCGTCTTCCGTGTGTGGCCGCACCGCGGCTGCTCGCCTGCGGCGTTGTTCAGCGGCGGAGGCGTGACAGTAGGAACCGTCGGCCGATCTCGAAGATGATCAAGGTGGTAACGATGACCTCTCCAGACTTGAACCGGATCGGTTCCCAAATCGCAATCGCGGCGCCCAATGACGCGAGGGCCAGCGCGACCAGGTGCCACCTTGGCGTCGGCGGCATCGAAGCCTGCCGAGCTCGCCTAGCAATCGAGGAGAGATCGGCGTCATCATCGGCCTTGCCGTAACGCTTGACTAGCAACCATCCGGGTGGAAAGCCAAGAGCTAGCATCAGAACGAAGAAGAATGCCCAGACATAGGCGATCTGTTCGGCCGAGAAGTGCTCCCCGGCACTTGCGACGCCCGCAGTAGTGAATATCGTTGCTAGAACGGCGGCAACAACGAGCGCGCGAAGAAGCGCTCGTCGGAACCGCGGATCGTCCAGGTCGCGCCAGAAGGACACTCAGCAATACTCCCGCGTCTAAGTCGGTCCTCAGCTCGAGTCGAGTGTAGCGGTCTGGGCGTGAGTCTACACGGCCGGGATCGCGGCCGTGCGAGGCCACCAACGCCGCAAGACGTGAAGAAGCCCCTCGGTCGCATCGCTGGCGATGAGGGGCCTCTTCAGTTGGTTGCTGGTAGCGCGTGCGGGATTCGAACCCGCGATCTCCGCCTTGAGAGTGCGCGGCAGCAAGCCCTGACGTGCGGCCCAAACGGAGGGCTCAGATTCACGCTGAATCTGCGCGCCGCACCGCCGTGGCGTCTGTTGTCGCCTGGCGCCGTTGAATTCCGCGCAGGTTGGTCACAAGATGGTCACACGCTTGGACACCGCGTCGTTTGCGAACCGCCGGAGCGGTGATCCCTTGCCTAGTTTTGGCCGATCAGCCCTGCAGCATTTTGCTCAATCGGTCGAGCCATGATGGATGCCCCATCTTGTAGATGAATGCGCCCCACTCGATTGGCAGCTGAAGCGCCGACGTGAGCCAATGGGCCGTCGTATCAGGTTGCCGCATCGTGGAGAGTTGCGGAGTGCGCATTCTTCACGGGTCGTCGTCGACAACCGTGGTCCGAAGGCCCTGGTATTGCCGCTGCATTTGGGATTCGTTGTAGAGCTCTTGAGCACGTGTCCGCGCCGCGGCAGCCTCACTGGGTTGTGTCTGTTCCGCCGCCGCGAGTTGCTCGATCGTCCTATGCACGATGACCTCAAGCGCAACTACGAGAAGGGACGCGACGGCTAACTCTGCGCACAGGTCGCGCGCTTCGCCTTGCACGCCGCCCTCCTCGTCCTCGCGCGCCACCGCGCGGCTCCGGCGGTCGTGGCGGCGATCGTACCACCGGGCCTGTCCGAAGATCAACAGCTATCGAGGGTATTGACGAGTTGCCCGGGCGGGAATATAATCGCGTCCGCTCTCGGTCCGGGCGCTGAGTCAGGGCGGGCCGGTAGCCCTATGCGAAGACCGGCGCTGTTGAGCGACGAAGGCGGAGCCGGCGGCTCCAGAGAGCGCCCGGCCACGCGGTATGCACTGAGCGATGCTCTCAGTCGTAACGCGGTCGGTACACCATCCTCCCTCCGACCGAGCGTGCGAGCGACGTGCACGAAAGAGGTGCGTCATGTCCGACGAGAAGGCTCCGCCGAACGACAATGAGCCGACTGAGCGAGCCGATGACCAGTTCGCGGTCCTCGTGACGGTGGCCCGAGGGCAGGCCGACGAGCTGCTCCGGCGAGGCGAGTTCGATTTCGGCGACCACCCGAACATCAGTCCGAATCCGGACGGCACGGCGCGGCTCACACTCTTTGTCTCGCGGCCGCAGGTCAACGCGCTCCGCGATGAGGGCTACGAGGTCGAGCTCGGTGCCAACATGTCGGCGCGGGCCCGCGAGCGGGTGACCGAGGTCGGCCAGGGAGACCGGTTCGAAGGCGGGCGTATTGCGCCGCGAGGGCTCGGTCGAAAGATCGGCGGTCGCGGTGGCGGAACGCCATCTGACGACCGCGGCCCTGACGACGGAGGGAAGCGGGCGTCATGACGTTCCTCAACGTGGCCGAGATCGAGTCCGCGCTGGTCGCGCTCAACAACGCCTACCCCTCCCTCACCCAGCTCCTCCCGCTGCCCAATGAGACCGCCGAGCACCGCCACAGCAACGCGCTCCTCATCCGAGGCAACCCCCGCTTCGAGTGCCGACCAGCGCTCGTGTTCGTGAGTGGCGTCCATGCGCGCGAGTGGGGCGGGCCGGACATCCTGGTCAACCTGGCCACCGACCTGCTCGAGGCCTACACCACGAATGCAGGTCTCGCCTACGGCGGCAAGTCGTTCTCAGCGGCGACCATCAACCTGATCGTCAACCGGACCGACCTCGTCGTCTTCCCGGACATCAACCCGGATGGCCGTGCCTACAGCATGGCCGCCCTGCCGAACACGGCCCAAGCGATGTGGCGCAAGAACCGGAACCCGGCCAGTGCGGGCGGCCTGGCATCGAAGATCGGCGTCGACGTCAACCGGAACTACGACTTCCTGTGGGACTTCCCGGTCAAGTTCTCGCCGAATGCCAACATGGGGACCCTGGCGTCGACCAACCCGGCGTCGGATCTCTTCCACGGCACCGGCCCCTTCTCCGAGCCGGAGTCGCGCAACGTCCAGTGGCTGGTCGACCAGTTCCCCAACGCGCGCTACTTCGTAGATGTCCACTCCTACACCGGCGACATCCTCTACCCGTGGGGGGACGACGAGAACCAGACGACCGATCCGTCGATGTCGTTCAAGAATGCCGCTTGGGACGGCCAGCGTGGCGTCGCCGGCGATGCGTACAAGGAATACGTCCCCTCGGTGCGCTTGTCCCAGCTCCAGAGCGCGGCCAACGTCATGCGCGACGGGATCAACGCGGTCCGCGGCCAGGGATACGTCAGCAAGCAGGGCTTCTGGTTGTGGGATGCGACCTATCCCACCTCCGGCACGAGCGAGGACTGGGCGTTTACCCGGGAGTTCCTCGACCCGAAGAAAGGCGGGCTGAACGGGTTCGTCATCGAGTTCAACAAGAAGATTGACTTCTTCCCGACATGGGCGGAGATGGTCGACCTGATCGCCGATATCGACGCCGGCCTGATCGCGTTGGCCGACTGGGCACACCCGAGCATTTGGCGAGTGATCCTGTGCTGGATCGGCCGCTGGCGGCCGATCGACCGCTTCTGGGCGATCTGGCATCGGGTCTTTCCGCCAGAACTGTGGGGCCCGTATGGCCCGTGGACACGGATCGTCCGCCTCGCCGAGCGCACCGCGAATCGGTTTGCGGCGCTCATCCGCGGCGGACGAGGCCGCGGACGATAACTTGAGGATCAGTGGGCCGGCGCCGGGGCGAAGCGTCGCTCGCATACCTCCCGGCAGTGACCGGCGTTGGAGGAGGGGCCGTTCCTCGCAGTGGACCGGCCGGATCTCCGTCATGCGCTGTGCCGGTATGGATGGCTCCCGGGGCTCAGCGTGCACCGTGTTGAGGCGCTGCATGACTGCCCGAGTTGCGGAGCGACACGGAGGCACCGGAGCAGGCGCCGGTGGCCGCCCCGAGGCTGCCTCGTACTTCAGCGCAGTTAGGTGCGGCTTTCATTCATCCGACCGGCACGGAGGAGCGGCTGGCGTTCACACCATCCGACGCCCCAAGCCCTCACGATGTCCTCATCGTGGCCGTCCACTGCACGTTTCAGGTGAGGACCTCTAGGCCCATCCGCAACGCACAGGATAGAAACGAGAGATTAAGCAGCAGATGTGATGGCTCGTTTAGTGATTCGGAGCTGTTGACGACGAGCGCCCTCTTTGTTAGAGTCGCGACTCTGAAGCTCGCGCCAGCCCACGATGTCCGAAGGCAGCGATGAGCGTGTCCAGCCGAGGCTGGGAGGAGCGGCACATGGGATCAGCGGTTCAGGACAAGGCGGCCGGCGGGGTGCAGTCGCCTGAGATCGGCGGAGGAGATTTTGGAAGAGGTGGTCGGAGGACGGATCTCGGCGGTGGGCGCGGCTCCGGCCAGGCGCAAATCGCCTTAGTGGTTTTTGAGCGATCCGGCTCCAGCAGAGTGTCCGTAGATGATCTGCTCGGCGCGTTGGGGTTCTCCGCAAGGCTGTACAGAATGTTTCGTCTCTTCCAGTACCAGTCGGTGACGAGCAAGACGTTCGCGCAGATTGGCATCAACTCGCGGAACATAACCTCTTGGATGTCGAATCCCCTCGCGTCCGAGGGGTTCCGCAAAGAATCACTCATTGCCGCTGCCCAATGGATTGGTGGATTGGACGTCGAAAGTGTCGAGCTGGGATCGCCGCAGGAAGCGACGCCTCCGCCACGTCGAAGTGTGTCGTTTGGAACCACCCTGCGGAACCCAGCAAAGACGCGATCAAGGTGAGCGCGACGACGAGAAGCTTCTTCATGGCTTGCCTCCATGTACGCACTGAACGCATGAGAGAGACCGACCGAGTAGTTCCTGCCGGCCGGTTGGTACGTGACATTACGCTTGTCAAGTCGCGATGTCAAGCTTGTTATGACAGGTTGGAGGAGATTTCCATGAAACTAGACGCGGGTTGGAGGTTATCGAGGTTTCTTCCTAGAGTCGGCCGGGAGCCACCCGGCGGCTCCGTCGTCCCGACTGCGCGCCTCCACGAGCGCCGCAGGGCGGCCGTAGAGCAACTCCTCGAACCAGGAGGCGAGGCCGACTACAACTTGCTGCCGAAATGTCTCAAGTGTGTGGAGCACCCTCCGAGCAAGCCATCGTGCAGATGCGTCACAAGGTTGGCCACTCGCTCGGACTTGGAGATCGAGCAAGAAGGTTCAGGCGTGGCCGCGCTCGCCCTCTCCGGTCGCGGCGCGCGAGAAGTCCAATTCGTCTCCCGGGTGCTTGAGCCGTCGGAAGGCGCTCAAAGCAACCCCGACCAGCACGATCACCAGCAAGAAGATCAGCAACTCAACCGTTCGGCTGGTTGCTCTCCCGTGGCGCGCCGTCAAGTTCGGTCCACGCTGAACTGACTGTCGAGTGCCCTGACGGCCTCGGCCATCGTCTTCCTGAGCTCCCCGTTTATCTCCCGGACAGTCTCGAACGCTATCGCCTTCTGGCTGATGCAGAGGAGGTTCGCCATTTCGTTCGAGTAATCCGCCACAATCAGTCGTAAGCGGGTGTCCATCGTATTCGCGTCGCTCACGCCTCTCCTGGCCAGGGCGTACACGGATGACAAAGCCGTGATCACGCCGGCTCCGTCGAGAATTCCCGCGAAGACCTTGTCGGTGATCTTGTCTGAGAAGAAGAAGGCCAACGTTGCGCCGACGATCAGACACAGGCCGGCCGCGAATGTGATAACGGCAAGCACCAAGAGGACGCGAAATGCGAGACGAGGGTTCCGCATGGCATCGCTGAAGAATTGATGCTGAATCGTGGCAGCATTTACGATCGAAGGCGATTCCTCATCAAGGCGCTGCTTGACTGTCTCCGCGATCGCGCCGCGCATCTCGATGCTTGCCTTTGGAGCAAGCCGCGAGATTGCCGCCGTCGAATCCTCTAGGAACGCGGCGCGCAGACGAGGGCTGGCTGCGATTTGATGAGCGATCCCCTCCGATGGCTCCAAGACATTGCCTTCCATCGACGTCCGTCCTTCCTGTCTGGCGACGACAAGCGACTGTCTAGTAGTGTTGGGAATGGTGCCCGGGAGTAGCAGCCGTGCGGTTATGTACATCGCACGGCCTTGTCGCGTGCGCTCGGCGGGGAGTCCCGCGCACCCAACGGTCTGCTCGCGCTTGGCTTAGCGCGGTCACTCCAGAGATCTCTAGTTCTACCCCTCAGGTCCTCCATCGCTGGAACGCGGTCAGGCACGCGCCGACCAGCACGATCACCAGCAAGAAGATCAGCAACTCAAGTGATCCGCTTCCGCCGTCGGGATCGATCTGAAAGAAGCTCTCAATCCAGTGCAATGGTCCTCCTCCTCGTTACCAGTTGGCTTGCGTCACTTGTCCATTGGGCCGTTGACTTGAAGCGTGAACCCGCCCACGACCTCGCCTTCTTCGTTCCGCTGCACAATCGACCAAGCGCCCCTGCGCGCCCTTGAACTCACGAGCAGCACGACCGGTTCGGGCACGCGGCGGTCCAGTTCGAATGGCTTGATCCAGCGACGGTCGGTCGGCGGCGCCCACGCCGTGCGCGTATCGAGTTGTTCGGCGAGCTCGGGATGGCGCCGCAGCAGCTTCCGCAGTTCGACCACTTGGTCTTCGCTCAGCTCCACCGATGCGATCTCAGACGAGCGCGCGATCTTGGAGAGACGCTTACTGAGCACGACGGCAGCCACGATACGGCCGGAACGCCGATCTCCGCCGATGACGTAGCGTCGTCCCTTCGCACTGCCCCAGAGATTAAGCTTCAGCGCGCGCACGCGCGGCCCGATCGCCGGCAGTGGATCAACGATGGTGAGGTTCTTCAGTCCGCACTTTGAGCTGCCAGTCACAAGCGCAGCGATGTTGCGTTCGGTCGTGACCAGTGCATCGTTCTGCGCCGTGATGATCGTCAGTAAGCAGGAGTGCCCGGCTGCCGTTGCCGGCACGTCCCACTCGAAGCCGACCACTACCGCCTTTCCGGGTTCGACCAGCGGCACAACGGCATGCGCCGCGATCGCCTGCCAGGGAGAGGTTGCGGGTATCGCGTTGTTGGGGAAATTCGTCCAGAAGGCGGCAGGCAGGTCAGGGAGGCCGACCGAGGCGTCCGCCACGAAGACCTTCACAGCAAGATTCATAGCAGGATTCTGACCACGGTTGTGGACCTGGACATAGACCCGCGCGCGACGGCTTCGCTGTGCGTTCTCGTGGATGAGCCCGTCGGCGAACACACCGTGGTCATCTGAGAACTCCTCGAAGTCGACATCGGAGAGCGCGGGCTCCTGGTAGGTCGGAGAGTCAACCTTGATGTCCGCGCACTGCCACCAGTAGGTCGTCGCACCGAACACGAACGGGTCCGCGACGCCCGACGGCGATGGTGACGTGCGCCCCACATCGACGACGCTGTCGCGCAGGTACACGTCGACGTCGGACATCGCCGTATCGTCGACGGCGATCTCCCATGCGCCGCGGCTCTGCGTTGCCGCGCGGAGCAGACGAGAAGGAGCATGAAACACGAGGTCTTTAACGAGCGCGTTCGGCAGCTGGTTGCTGAATGACTGCCATGTCGCCCCCGCGTCGATCGTGCGATAGACGCCGACGTCGGCGGCGATCCAAGCGGTGTCGGTATTCGCCGGATCCAGCGCGATAGCGTTCACCGGGATCGTGGGAAGTCCGCCACTCACGTCAACCCACGTGGCTCCTCCATCATCGCTCCGGAAGACGTGCGAACCGCTGATGTACGAATATGTAACCCAGAGACGGTTGGCGTTGCCGGGATCCACGCAGATGTCGCTCGTGTAGCCCGCCCTCGGCTGGCCGACAAACGCTGCCGCGCTCCATGAGCCCGCGGCATAATCCGTCCTGTAGATGCGCCCTTGTTCGGTCGCTGCGTACACGCGGTCGGCGGTCGGAATCGCGAGAGCGCTCGCCACGCCGGCGGATGCTGGCAAGGCGACTTGGACCCAGTTGGTCCCCGCATCGCGTGAGAGGCAGATCGTGGCGCCGGCCTGGGCGACGACGGATCCGTTGACCTCCATCGGCGGGTAGAAGAGAGAGCTGTAGTTCGACGCCACCGGTGGGCCGACGTACGCCCAAGAACCCCACGAGCCACCCGTCGTCGAGCGTTCGAGGCCCATGCTATAGAAGCTGTGGAAACACGTGTACGGCGTCGACTCGCTGCAGCCGCAATCTCCCCCGTCGCCGTCCTGGACGTGAAACCAGACCTCGTGTCCTTCATAGCGCAGCGTCCCATTGTCCTGGGTGCCCGCCAGCAGCCACGCTTCAAACTGCGGATGCTGTGCGAGGTACTCGAATTCGGTGATGCATAGCCCCTTGTTGCGCGAGGTCCACGTGCCGCCGCCGTCTGTCGAGTGGTAGACGCCTCCGTCGTTGCCGACCCACACGTCGTTGGGGTCGGTCGGGCCAAAGGCAATCACATGCTGGTCAGGGTGTACCGAGCTGCCCGTGGCCCGCGCCGAGATGTTGTCCCACGTCCATGACCCGGTCGTGGACCGAGTCCCTTTGTAGATGGCGATTGCCCCGAGGTAGAGGACGTCGGGATTGTTTGGGGCCGTCGCTGCGTACCAGTCGTACCAGGCTTGCCCGATATCCATGCCGACTGGAGGAGTCTCGACGGCGAACGTCCCTCCGAATGCGGAGCGGCGCCACAGAAGAGCGGCCGACGCCGCTCCGAAGGCGAACACCACACCCCCGTCGGATGCGGCGTGGCGCACCTCCAGCCGATTGAACGATGTCGGCGCCGCGGGCAGCGTCACCGCTGTCCACGTGCTCCCTCCGTTCGTCGATCGGAAGACGCCATCGGTGCACGCAGCGAATACCTCGAGCGTGGAGTTCGGATCGCCGGGTGTCACCGGATGAATAGAGACACTCCACGTCTCGCGTGAACGTCGAGGCGTCCAGGACGCGCCACCGTCGGTCGATTCAAAGAGCCCGTTCGTCGTGCCGGCGAGCACGTGGTTGCCGTCTAGCGGGTCGACCGCGATGTCGTAGAATCCCTGGCCTGCGAATGCTCCCGTCGCGCGGAGCGTCCACGATGCTCCACCATCGGTAGACCGAAGGAGTCCGACGCCTAATTGCGAGTAGAAGTCACCTTCGCCCGTGCCCGCGTAGACGATGGCGGGGCTAGACGGGCTGAAGGCGATGGCGCCGATCGCGAGCGCGGGTTGGTCATCCGTACGCGGCTGCCACGTCAGACCTCTGTCGTGGGATTCCCAGACGCCTCCACCACCGCTGCCAACCAGCACGTGGCTGGGGTCGGACGGGTCGACGGCGATTGACGAGATTCGGCCCGCGACCGATGGTCGGCTTCCCGTCCCAGCGCCGTACGTCTGGCCATGGGGGACGCTCCACGGCCCCATAGGGCGCCAGCCCGATGGCACTGGGACGCCGGGTCGTCGGCGTGACACCATCCGATCCTTTGCAAGGACCGCATCGAGATAAGGAGACGCCGTTTGTATTGATGTTGTGCTCGCCCGTTGAGGTGGGCGGTCCTTTGATGTCCGCGTACTTCGCTGGTCGAGACCACGTTCGAGGACGAACTGTCGAAGGCGCGCCAGCGCTTTCCCACCGGGCGGCGTCGCTCGTCGAACTGGTTGCCGGGTGCGGGCTGCCCGCTCAGCTACAGGAGTCTCCATCGCTGCTGCTCCTTCCATGGAAACGGATGTTGACTACCGGTTCAGTCCGAAGACCGTTCCTCTCCTTCGTCATCTTGCTTTGGCTTGTCAGATGGTTCGGGCTCGCGTGGAGCCAGCCCGCGCTGCTCTTCAAATTGGCGTAGCCGCTCCCGGGCCTTGTTGCCAGGCTCCTGCGGCTTTTCGGACGACCGCTTCTTTCCTCGTTTGGGGCGTTCCATTGCTCGGCTCTAAGGGGAGAAGCGACCAGACTGAGCGGTCTTCTATCGCTTCTTAGCACGACCATACGCCGGTTCATCGAAATGTCAATAGCCTGTTGGTGTCGTTTGAGAAGGAGCCTGGATCGTGCAGGGCCCCCAAGTTAGATACGGCCCGGCGCCCCTGATCTCTTTCGAGGCGTGCTGACGGATTGGTCGGACGTCGTCGCGACGAACGCCTCCGGCCGGCGCCAGCCGCCTCCCGAGCCTTTGCGCCCAACTCTCCGCCTTGGCAAACCGGTCGAGCGCGGGCGCGTCACCGTAAGCGGGCTCGGCCTGCTCCTTCGAGATTGCGCGAATCCGAACGACTCGCTGCGGTCCGCGGCGAGACGGCGATAACCACCGTGGCCAGTTCCTATATTCGTCGCATTGGGCAATTCAAACTAAGACCTCTTGACGGCCAAGTCCCGTCAAGTGGTGTAAATAGGGTGGCATCATCGTCGTGCTGAGAGCCGCGTGTTAGACGGCGATGGGTAGGCGGTCGGCGTCCTCCTTTCCTGGAAGGGGGACGGA
>Ga0315281_10003695_pt1 | contig 22381 bp, 19 predicted proteins | sample YL17G07_0_MG_FD_204540 | JGI IMG/M metagenome (GOLD analysis project Ga0315281, IMG submission 204540) | Sediment microbial communities from Yellowstone Lake, YNP, Wyoming, USA - YL17G07_0 | ecosystem: Environmental > Aquatic > Freshwater > Lake > Sediment | place: USA: Wyoming | collected... | reverse complement strand
CGCGGTACGCGGGCGCTTATCATGCAGACAACCTCGTAGTTGATGGTCCCGCACTTTTCCGCTACCTCATCTGCCGTTATCTCTTCACCGCCGTCATTTCCGATAATCACAAACGGGGTCCCGGGCGCCACCGCCTCGGGCCCCAGCTCGACCATGGAGAGGTCCATGCATATCGTTCCTACCACCGGCCGCCGCGTCCCACCAATCAGAACTTCCGCCTTACCCGAAAGGATGCGGGAGAAGCCGTCGGCGTATCCGATCGGTAGCGTGGCGATAAATGTTTCCTCGGAAGGCGCATACGTCAGCCCGTAGCTTATCCCCTCACCCGCGGCGACCTTCTTGACCAGCGCGACCTCACCCTCCAGCGACAGCGCCGGCCTGAGCTCGGTCACATCGCCGAAGCGCTCAGACGGAGAAAGGCCGTACATAGCAATCCCGACCCTCACCATGTCATACCGGCTTCGCGGAAAGGCAAGCACACCGGCGCTGTTGGCCGCGTGCTTCAAAAGCGAACGCCCGAGCAACTTCTCGGCCTCGGACGCCGCCGCATCGAAAAGGTCCATCTGCTTCTCCGTGAAGGGATCATCCGGCTCGGTCGCCACCGCAAAATGCGTATAGATCCCCTCGACGTAAAGCCCGGGCAGCCCGGCGAGCAACCGGGCGAACCCAGCGACATCCCCGGGATGCACGCCGACCCTCCGCATCCCGGTGTCCACCTTTAAGTGGACCCGTGCGGTCGTCCCCCTCTTCTCCGCCTCCGCCGAAAGGGCTTTTGCAAGCTCGGGAGTGTACACGGCACAGATGATATCGTTATCGAGAACGCTCCCGGCTGCTTCCGGTGGAGGCTCGAACAGCAGGTAGACCGGGCATGAAAACCCTGCGCTCCTCAGCCTTTCCGCCTCCTCGATCAGGGCCACGCCCAAGCAGCACGCCCCGGCCGAGAGCGCGGCCTTCGAAACCTCGACGTCCCCGTGCCCGTACGCGTTGGCCTTCACAACGGCCATGAAAAGGCACTCAGCGGGAAGGAGGCTCTTAAGGTAAGCCACGTTGTGCTTGATGTTGCCCAGGTCTACTCTTGCCTCGAGGGGTCTTGTGATGTCGGTTCCCCTAACTATACAAACTCGCGCCGTCTTCTATCTTACTATTCCGCTCCCTCCACGGGGATATCCTTGCTTATAAGCTTTACGATGTCCCGCATGGTTATGATACCAACCAACTGACCCTCGGATATGACGGGAAAGCGCTTCAGTTTCTTCTTTAACATGAGGGTGGCCGCGTCCTCGGCGGAGTCCTCTACGTCAACCGTTATGACGTCCTCGGTCATGAGGTCCTCGGCCGTTGCGGCCACGGCCTTGCGGAATTTCTCCTCGAAGCGGTGTACACTGCCCGGCACGAACACATAACCGTCGAGAAAATGGACGAACGAGGGGAACTTCACGTCGGTGTCCTGCACTATGAGGTCGCTCTCCGTGATTATGCCGAGCAGGTCACCCTCGCTGTTGACGACCGGCACTCCGCCGATACCGTTGTCTATCATGACCCTGGCCACGTCCGTGACGGGGGTCTCCGGAAGGACCGTAATGGGATCAGGCGTCATCGCGTCCCTAACCTTGAGCTCCTTCATCTCTCCATCACCTTTCGTTCATTGCCCGAGTTTGCGAAGCGCAAGGGGCAGGTGTCTTATCACGTCTCCCGCAAGCATCCCTATCATCCCGTCCATCTGGGCAGCCAGGTCTGCCGCGTGGCCATGGTAATAAACGCCCACCACGGCGGCGTCAAAAGCGCCCAGGCCCTGCCCGACGAACGAAGCAATGCAACCGGTCAGGACGTCGCCCATCCCTGCCGTTGCCATCCCGGGGTTTCCGGTGGTATTGACCTTCACGGTTCCACCTGGAGCCGTCACCAGCGTGCCCGCTCCCTTGAGTACCACGACGGAACTCCACTTCTCCGCACCCTCCCGCGCGGTCCCAATCCGGTCCGCCTGTACCTCCGTGGTGCTTTTCCCGGTAAGCCTTGCCATCTCCCCGGGGTGAGGAGTGAGGATGAGCGGGGCCTGGCGCTGCGCGAACAAATCCGTCTGGCCGACCACCGCGTTGAGGCCGTCCGCGTCGAGCAGGAGCGGGACCTCGATGGTCCTGACCAGCTCCGAGATAACCTTCGCGACCTCGCCCCCCGTTGAAAGCCCCGGGCCCATGGCGACAACGTCGAACCCCTCGCTTAATTCGGATATGACGCCTGCCGCCTTTAGCGAGAGCGCCCCTTCCTTGCCCTGGGGGAGGGGGCGGGTCATGACCTCTGTCAGCTTGACCTCCAGTATGTCGTGGACCCCCTCGGGCACGGCAAGCGTCACGAGGCCTGCGCCCGAGCGAAGCGCGGCCAGGGAGGCGAGCGCCGCGGCTCCGGTCAGCCCGGGCGAGCCGCCTACCACGAGCACGCTCCCGCACTGGCGCTTGTGGGCGTCGGGGGGGCGCACGGGCAGGAGCGCCTCCGCTTCCTCGAGGGTCGTCATGTATATCTTCGAGTTGGCCATACCCTTGACAATATGCGGAGGTATCCCGATGTCGGCCACCTCTATCTCCCCGACCAGGTCGGCGCCCGGATACTGGAAGAGGCCGACCTTCGGGTACGCGAAGGTCACGGTCTTCTCAGCCACTATGGCGGGTTCCGAGACCGCGCCGGTATCGCCGGCCACGCCGCTCGGTATATCGACCGAGAGTACCCGGGCGCCATAGGAGTTTATAGCCTCGATCGCCCCCGCGAAGACCCCTTCGACCTCGCCCTTGAACCCTGTACCGAATATCGCGTCTATTATGAGGTCGTACGGCGGGTAGACCTTCGTGAAATCCCTCAAGCGCTCCTTTTCCGTGACCTCGATGCGATTGACGTCAAGCTTGGTCAGCAGCTCGAGGTTGACGACGGCATCCCCGCTCAGCTCCTTCGGATGGCCGAGCAGAAAGACCTCCACGTCGATCCCGGCTTTGACCAGGTGGCGTGCCGCGACCAGACCGTCCCCGCCGTTGTTCCCCTTGCCGCACCAGACCGCCACCCGCCAACTGCCGCCTCCTCCGCCGCCCGGCCTACCGATGCCTCCCAGCATCTCTCTGGCCGCCCCCGCCACGTGCTCACCGGCGCGCTCCATGAGCGTCAGGCCAGGTATGCCCTCCTTCTCAGTAGCCACCTTATCGATCTCCGCCATCTCGGCAGGAGTGACAACCCTCACCTATCTCAACCTCCAACGGTTCTCTCTGCCATACGATTTCACCGCTGTTTTCTCGATACCTTCAAAAACGTCGTACGTCTGCCGGTCCCCTGCAGCCGAGCGGTTATCACGTAGGCTCCGAAGAGCATCGAAAAGCCCATCACGAATAAAACCGAAATGGAAGTGGGGGGCGACGGTAGTAGGTTGCGGGCGAGGAGGCTAAGAGACCCGGGGATGAGGATGAGAACGGCGGCAAGGAGGCAGAAAACGCCTACCACGCCCATAGACGCAGCGAGCACCGTGACCACGCGGCGCCAGTTGTCACGGGAAGAGAACGGCAGCGGCGGCGAGTACAGGAGCCCGGCCGCGGTCAGGGCAAACCCGATTAGAAGCCGCACGGAGCTGTTGTAAAGAAGGGCTCCCATGTAGTACCCGACATGCTTGATGGCAGGTGCTCCCGACGCACCTCCACCCGGCCCGGCGAAGTCCGACGCCGTATGAATTGTCTCTATCAGCGCGATCAGCAGTATCCCGCATCCCAGTATCAGCAGCAGCAAGGGAAGAACGGCTCCGGCGGTCCCCGGTGTGGTCTCACGTTCCGGCTCTTCTTCAAAATCGGCGAATGTCTTCCCCGGCACCTCCGTCTCGCTGACAACGCCGGCAGATATTTCGTCGGCGACAGAGCGGGCCGGGGGTCGAGCCTTCGCAGTTGCATGCCCTTCATCCACGAGCGGAACGCCGCAGTGGTGACAGACCTCGCAACCGCATTTCTGCTCCAGACCGCACTGGGGGCAATACGCCATGACAATCGGTCTCGCTATCTCAAGTGCTTACTCAACCGTCACCGTCTTCGCCAGGTTCCTGGGCTGGTCTACGTTGCATCCCCGGAGCTTCGCTATGTGGTAGGCAAGGAGCTGTAGGTGTATCACGGTCAGCAACGGGTAGAGTACCTCAAGGGTCTCGGGAACGAAGAGCACGTCGTCGCATATCCCCGTTATCTCATCGTCACCCCGGGTAGCAACCGCCAGCACCGGTGCCCCGCGCGCCTTCACCTCTTCGATGTTGCTTATCATCTTCCCGTAAACGGAATCACGCGAGGCTACCGCGACAACGGGCACTCCTTTGTCGAGAAGCGCGATGGGACCGTGTTTCATCTCGCCGGCGGGCTGGCCCTCGGCATGTATATAGGATATCTCCTTCAGCTTGAGCGCCCCTTCCATCGCGACCGGATACCCGAAGCCCCGGCCAAGGAAGAGGAAGTCCTCCGCGCGGTGGTACTTCTTCGCGAAGGCGACCACCGGGCCGCTATCCGCGAGCACCTGTTCCATCTGGGCGGGCATCGCCCTGAGCTCTTCGACGTTCTTCGCGTACCTCTCGTCGCCAAGCACACCCCGAAGGCGCCCCATGTAAAGCGCGAGGACGTACATCGCCGCCATCTGAGAAGTGAATGTCTTAGTTGCAGCCACGCCGATCTCGGGCCCCGCGTGAGTGTAGATAGAGCCGGTTGATTCCCTGGTCATCTGGCTTCCCACAACGTTGACGACAGCCACTACCATCGAACCGCGGCGGCGCGCCTCTCTGACCCCGGCGAGCGTATCGGCTGTCTCTCCGGACTGGCTTATCGCGACCACGAGGTCATCGGGAGTGACAACCAGGTTCCGGGAGCGGAACTCCGAAGCTATCTCGATCTCGCATGGGAGCTCCGCCCAACGCTCGAAAAGGTACTTCGAAAGCAGGCCCGCGTGGAAGGAGGTGCCGCAGGCCACCACCACGATACGCCGCAGCCCCCTCGCGGTGGCCGGGGCAAGGGCGAGCTCCTCGGCCAAGATCCCTCCAGACGAGTCGAACTTGTCCCTCAGGGTATCCGCCACCGCCCTCGGCTGCTCGTATATCTCCTTGAGCATGAAGTCGGGGTACCCGCCCTTCTCCGCGGCATCTATGTCCCACTCGACCACGGAGACCTCGCGTGACACCTCCCGGCCATCGAGATCGCTTATCACGTAGCCGTCCCCGTTGACCGAGAGAACCTCGTCGTCCTCCAGGTAAACGACCCGACGGGTCTTTGCGAGAAACGCGGGGACCCCGGAAGCTATGAAATAATCGCCATCCCCGAGCCCCAGCGCCATCGGGCTGCCCCTCCTTGCCGCGACTATGACACCAGGCTCTTCGCGGTGGACAGCCACGACCGCGAAGGACCCCTCGACCTCCTTGAGACCGTCGCGCATCGCCTGTGCCAGGTCCCCCCGGTAGTTCTCCTCCAGGAGATGTGCGAGCGTCTCGGAGTCGGTTTGAGACGAGAAGGTATGACCGTGTTCCGACAGCTCGGCTCGAAGCTTGATGAAGTTCTCGATTATGCCGTTATGAACGATGGCGATGTCGCCCTTGCAATCAAGGTGTGGATGCGCGTTCTCCATGGTCGGGGCACCGTGGGTGGCCCATCTCGTGTGGCCGACCCCGACCTTGCCCGGAAGGTCAACGCCATCAAGCGCACGCTCTAGCGAATCGAGGTTACCGACCGAGTGAATGCAGCCCAGCTCTTTGTCGGGCGAGATTGTGCAAAGTCCCGCCGAATCGTATCCCCGGTACTCGAGCCTGCGAAGCCCTTCAAAAAGGATCCACTCCGCTTCACTTTTTCCAAGATAACCAACGATTCCACACATGATTCAAGCGGACCTTATTTCTACATCAGTGGTCGAGTTCCCTTGCGATGGCGTCGGCGACGCTCCGGGCGACCTCGTTCGCTTTATCGGCGCTGGGAGCCTCGACCATTACCCTCTCGACGGATTCGGTGCCCGACGACCTTACAACGATTCTCCCGTTCTTGCCGAGCTCCTCCTCGTACCTGCGAACCGTCTTCCAGACAGCCATGCCCTCCTCAAGCCTCCGTCCCGAGCGCGACCTCACGTTGACGAGGACCTGCGGGAACTTCTTCATGACCTTCGAAAGCTCCGAGAGGGGTTGGCCGGTATCCTTTACCATCCCCGTCACAAGCAGCGCCGTGAGCGTCCCGTCCCCGGTCGTCGCGTGCTCCCTGAATATTATGTGGCCCGACTGCTCTCCGCCCACCAGGGCGCCGGTTGATTCCATCTCCTCAAGAACGTAGCGGTCCCCCACCTGGGTCTGCCTGTACTCTATACCGATCTCTTCGAGTGCCTTATAAAGCCCGAGGTTGCTCATCACCGTAGTAACGACAAGAAAAGGATGCAGGAGCTCGCGTTCGGCGAGGTACCGCGCGGTTATCGCCATGACGTAGTCGCCGTCTCTTACCTCCCCCGTCTCGTCCACACACATGCATCGGTCGCCGTCCCCGTCCAGAGCGAAGCCCAGATCGGCCTCCATGCCGGTAGTAAGCTGGATCAGGCGTTCGGGATGGGTCGAGCCGCACTCCAGGTTGATGTTATATCCATCCGGCTCGGTGCCTATCGTCTCGACCCTGGCGCCGAGGCTCTCGAAGACGAAGGGGCTGACTCGGTACGTCGCGCCGTTCGCGCAGTCGAGCGCGATCTTGTAACCATCCAGGTCAAAGTTCACGCAGCCAAGAATATGGTCGATGTAACGCCGTTCGGCGCCCGCGATCCTGGTCGCCTCCCCTACCGGGCCGCCATCCTCCGATACTTCAAGGCCTTCGAACTCGGCCTCGATCGCCATCTCCGTATCATCAGGAAGCTTGAGCCCGCCAGCGCCGAAGAACTTGATCCCGTTGTCCTCGTACGGATTGTGGGAGGCCGAGATCACTGCACCGATGTCGGCCTCGAGCTCCTCGGTAAGCAAAGCCACGGCAGGCGTGGGGATGACACCGACCAGCAGGACGTCGGCCTGCTCGGCAAGTATGCCGGAGACGAGCGCCGACTCGAGCATCCGCCCCGAGACCCTGGTGTCGCGTCCTACCACGACGCGCCGCCCGCTCCCGCCAAGCGCCCTCACCGCCGCCCGCCCGAGCCTGAGCGCGAGCTCCGGAGTGAGATCGTGGTTCGCCCTGCCTCTAACGCCGTCTGTCCCGAAGTAGTTCCTCAAAGTACCTCCGAGGCCATCAGTCGGAATATATCATAACGCCGAAATGCCGGTCAGCATGGATCGGTTGCGGTGGGAAAGATTGCTGGAAGCAGAATAGGAACCGCGTGCCGGCCTTAGCGCTTGGAGAACTGGGGCTTCTTGCGGGCGCCTTTGAGCCCGTACTTCTTCCTTTCCTTCATGCGGGCGTCCCGTGTCAGGAAACCGGCCTTCTTCAAGTCGTTTCGCAGCGATTCGTCCGCGTCAACGAGCGCTCGCGCAATACCGAGACGCACGGCCCCGGCCTGGCCGGAGATGCCTCCCCCCTCGAGCCGGACCATAACGTCGTAGTTGTCCTTTACTTCAAGGTGGACCAGCGGAGCGAGGACCTCGATGCGGTGGCGCCTGTTCGGGAAGTACTCCTCAATGGTCCTGCCATTGACCTTGAACTCGCCGGAGCCGGGGGCCATGTATACCCGCGCGACAGATTCCTTGCGCCTACCGGTCCCCCTGGAGTAGTTATCTGCCAATTGCCCTACCTTCCTGGCGTGAGCGGCTGCGGGTTCTGGGCCCCGTGAGGGTGCTCACTGCCGGCGTACACGTAAAGCTTCTTTATCATCGCCCTTCCGAGGCGGTTCTTGGGCAGCATCCCGCGCACCGCGCGGATGATAGGCTCTTCAGGCCTGCGCTTGACCAGCTCCGAGAAAGGTGTCCCCTTCAGCCCGCCCGGGTAGCCGCTGTGGTGGTAATACTTCTTCTTCTCTTCCTTGCCGCCGGTCAGCGCGACCTTCTCAGCGTTTATGACCACCACGCAGTCACCGGTGTCCATGCTCGGAGTGTAAATCGGCTTGTTCTTACCGCGAATAATCTTAGCGATCTCGCTCGCCAGCCTGCCTAGAACCTGCCCGTCAGCGTCCACCAGGTACCAATCGCGCTTTATGTCGGCCGGCTTCGCCGAGTATGTGTTCTTCGTGAGCTTCAGATGAGCCATTTCCAACCTTGCCAAAGTGATAGTGCTCCTCGCAAAAATGACGCCCGTGCCGGGCGCCAGAACGCAAGGTTGATAATAGGTTAAGCCGCGCAGGGTGTCAAGAAACCGCATTGCCTCACGACAGGAGAGACTACCCGGAGGTTAGGAGAGTGAGGCCGGATCTGGCTACCATCAAGAAGAGGATGATTTCGGGTACATTTCTTGATTAACGCAACCCGCGGAGTTTCAATGCGCTAATCGGGGAACGGCGGAGGTTAGTAACTAGTTCGACGCGGCTTCAGTGGTTCTCGAAGTAGTTGTTGACGCCGGTGACGATTGCGTCGGCCACATTGTCCTGACCAGAGGGGTTGTTTCTTACCATCGCAGGGTCGTTCTCGATGAGGACGACTGGCACCCTGGAAAGAACCGAGCCGACGAAGGCAGAACCAGTGTTGTTGGAGGTGCCGCCCATGTCGTTCATCTTCTTGGTCACCCCGACGGTCTTAAGGAACGGGAACAGCGCGTCGGCGAGCCCGGCGCTCCCCCTGGCGACCGTCGGGTCGACGTAGACCACCTTGTCACCGTGCTGTTTGTACTGGCCCTCACCGGGGAAGAGGACGGCATGCAGGTCCGGGTCGTAATGGAGCCGCACGACGATGGAACACGTGTTGCCGATATCGGCCCGTGTCCTGAGGCTCACGTTCGCATCGGGACTTTGTTTCGTGAGTCGGACCGTGTACCCCGCCGCCTCCAACCGCGCTTTCACTTTCTGACCGAGCTCCCACATCGCCTGGATCTCACCGGACGCGCCCCCGTTATCCGCGACATCGAGCCCGGTTGCCGGGTCTATTTCTCTCGTCGCGCCCAGTCCGGAATGACCGGGGTCGATACAGACGGAGCGGCCACCCGCGGAGGGCGTAGCGGGAGACTGCTGCGCAGCCGACTGGTTCTGCTGGGCCGTCTGGGCGTTCGAGGCGGAGCTCCCGGGCTTGCTTTCCCTTTTTGCAGTTTCAGCATCCTCGGACGCCTCGGCAATCTCCATCAAGCCCTTGAGGCGAACGGTAACAAGCCCGCCCTTCTCGGCCGCGGTGCCGGCCTTTGGGTCCTGTTCCTCGACCTTCTTCTCGTCGAGGTCGTTCACATTCGAGTAGTCCTGGTTCGAGTCTATCTCGATATCGAGACCTGCCGACTGCATCTTCTCCCTGGCCTCGCGGTAAGTCTCGCCGACCACGTTCGGGACCTTCGGCCCTCCGCTACTCCTCGAGAGCAACAGGAACGACCCTGCGACCAGGGCGAGGGCTGCCAGCAAGCCCAGGGCCATGAGCAAGGTGTTCATCAGCTCACGGGTAGTTCTCGCTCTTTTCCTCGGGAAGAGGTCGCTTCCGTTTTCGTCTTCCGGCTCGAAAAAATCCCTGTCCAATCGCATCACCACAATTCAAAAGTTTTCAGACTTTAACAATTATAACATCAGATCCTCGACCAATCTGATGCGGGCACGGTCGGATATAATTAATAACCGTGATACGGAAATCTGCGACTCTGAAGCTTCATAATCATAACTTCAACAGGCCCGCTGCATCGCTCCTGTTATTAATTCTTGCCGTTTCTCTTCTCTCCCCGGTCGTAACTGGATGCGGCCAAGTCAAGAAGAACAACGAATCTGTTTCCGAGGAACCGGTGCGCGAGACCGAAATCAATGAATCGGCGGTCGTGGAACCACTGCCGGACATCGAGCAGTCCACCGCGGCACAGCCGCCGCCTCCGCCACAGGTCGTGGGGTTCGATACGGCCGGAGCGATGTCTCACGTTTTGTACCTCGCCGACACGATCGGTCAACGGGTGGAAGCGACCGCGGGCGAGGGGCAGGCGGCGCAGTACATACAGGACCGCCTGGTGGAATACGGCTATAGCCCGGTCCAGCAGGCAGTCCCGATAGCGGCGGCCGGCGGTGACTCGGTGAACGTTATCGCGACCCTTCCCGGTGGGCAGAGGCCCGAGTTCAAGATAATCGTGGGCGCCCACATGGACACTAGGAACAAGAGCGGACCGAGTCCCGGCGGGAACGACAATGCCACGGGCTGCGCGGTCGTCCTCGAGCTTGCCAGGGTCCTTTCGAGCAACAAAAGGAACGTTCCGACCGTGGAGTTCGTGTTCTTCGGAGGAGAAGAGGTAGCTGAAGGCGGCGGGCAGGACGACCACCACTTCGGCTCAAGGCAGTACGTCGCGGGTCTTACGCCGGAGGCGAGAAGCTCGATACGCGGGATGATCTCTGTCGATATGGTCGGGTTCGGCTCCTCTTTCCTGGTCCGCAACATGAAAAAGGCTCCTCAGACGCTGGTTAATCTACTGCTCGAGTACGGCAAGGCCAGGGGCCTTTCGTATCTCGCGGACACCGGCTCGTTCGGCCTGAGCGATCACGAGCCGTTCGAGCGGGCCGGCATGCCTTCGGCCTGGATCGAGTATCGAAACGACGAGGCCATCCACGGCCCCGGCGACACCTCGGCACATGTCGGCTCGTCAAAGGTAGGCAACACCGGCCAGTTTCTCCAGGGCTTCTTCGAGGAGTACCTAACGCCGGAGCGGCTTGTTTCGCTTCTATAATATAATTATCCAAGGGGTGGTCTTTATGAAAAATGTTTGTCCCAAGTGTGGAAAGGATACCGGAGGCAGCAGGTTTTGCCCGCATTGCGGGGTTCAGGTGCAGCAGACAGTCCCGCCACGGGTTATGCCACCTGCACAAACCACTCCGTACGCTGCGGTTCCCGCCCAGCAGAAAAAAAACATCGGACTCTGGGTCGCGGTCGCGCTTCTCGCGCTTCTGATAGTGGCGGCCGCCATAGTGGTGCCGCTTCTACTGCTGCGCGGGGAAGAAACCAAAGTCAATATAACGAGCCCTGTTCAAAGCCAAAAGATACAGTCGGCAGAGTTGGACGTGTCGGTCGATGTGACCAACCAGGGCGACGTGGGTTGGGTCGCGATCTACGTCGACGGGATAATACAGGACTCGATCAAGAAACCGCCGTTTGAAGCCAGTATCCCCGCCGGCGAGCTCGGTATGCACGGTCTCAAAGCTACCGCATACGACCGGAACGGTAAAATGCTCGCCGAGGATAAAACGAGCTACTGGAAAGTGCCCGGAAAGAAAAATAACGGGGAAGACGGGACCGAACAAGGCGCAGAACAATACAAGAAGGCGGTCGCGGCTCAGGTAAACGAGGCCAGTGTCCTCGATGCGCGAATCAGGAACGCGGCCAACCAGATAAACAACCAGCTTTCAAAAAAATACATAAGCGCATCCCTGGTCACCGATGTGCAGGCACTGTACAACAGGACGGTTTCCCTTTTCAATACCGTCCAGGGATTAAACCCCCCGGCGGACATGCTTGACATCCAGACACAGTTCCTGCAGATATGCGAGTACCTGCAGACGAGGGCCGACGCGCTCGTCAAGGGGGCCGAGGCGTTCAATTCCGGGGGAGACTATATGGCCGAGTTCAACAGGGGGGCCGCCGCCAAAAGTGCGTTCGAAAAAGCCTGGCCTGCATTCCTGAACACCTGCCGTGCCAGGGGTATCAACGTCTAGCATGGGGGCAGGTCTCCAATTATGACACACTGGTGCCTGACACACTGGTGCCAGGCACCGATGTAGCATAAATAGGTTAGTAGGCGATCTCCCAGAGAAAAAGGCCATGTGCCGGAAGAGGCTCGACGCAGGGCTGGCTGCCGCCGGCCAGGTGGGAGACAAGCCCGGAAAGGTCCATCCGGCCGGAACCGACGGCCACAACCGCGCCTGCCATTATCCTGACCATTTTATACAGGAACGAATTGGCCCGGACGATAAAGCAGAGGAGCTCGGGAAAGGACTCTGCGATCTCGAACCGCAAGACGGTCCGAACCGGAGACTGTTCCTCCTGTCCCACCCTGAACGCCGAGAAGTCGTGCTCTCCCTCGAAGAGCAAACACGCCTCCTTCATCAGTTTACGGTCCAGCTCGCGGGGGTAATGATAGGTGTAGTCTTCAAGGAGAGGTGACGCCGCCGGTCTGTTCAATATGAAATAGCGATACTCACGCCAGACCACATCCCTGCGCGGGTCGAAATCGGGGGCTGCTTCCTTCATGTCGGCAATCGACATGCCCTGTGGGAGCAGCGCGTTCAGGCCCCTGAGTGCCTTTCTGATATCGACTTCCTCGTCCAAATCGAATGCCGCGACCTGTCCCAGGGCATGCACTCCCGCGTCAGTCCTGCCGGCGCCCAGAGTGTGGACCGCCTGTCCGGTGTAAGTCAGAATGGCGCTCTCAAGCGCGCCCTGGACTGTCGCCACACCAGGCTGCTTCTGAAAACCGTGGAAGCGCGTCCCCTTGTATTCAAGGCTTAGACGGCACCTGGTCATCCGAATCCCTGCTCTCGGCTGCAGCACGCGTCTGCCTCTCGATTATGGATTCAAGCGACGAATATCCGACTATCCCGCGGTCCAGCTTATCCGTGGCACTCCTGAGGTTACCCACGAGCGCGGGGTCCTCGGATACCTCCGCGATCTGGCGCAGCAGGTCAATAACCTGCTTCATGGTGCGGACCATGTCTCCGACCGATCTGTCCGGGAAACGCTCGAGCATCTCCTCGAGCTCCGCGCCACCGGCCCACTGGTAAGCGGCCTCGCCGAAGCCGATATCGATAGAGCCGAGTAGGTCCAGGTCCTTGTCCTCCTCGGCGGTCTTGATCTCCACCTCGATTATCTCGAGCTCCTCGAGGGCGTCGCCAAGCGGCCCTTCAAGGTATTCCGCCCCGGCGCCGGAACGCCTGCTCTGTTCGCTTTCCCCCTCGCGCGACTCGTAGATGAACCAGGACGCGAGCGCGGCAAGCTCCGCGGGAGAGAGCCTGCTCAGAAATCCCTGCGACAGGGCTTCAACGAGAAGCAGGTCGCACTCGTTGTATATGCGCCGAAGGACCGCTCCCTTCGGCGTCACGTTCTCTCCCTCCATGAATCCAAACTCGTCAAGCAGGTCGACAACGTCATCGAGGCGCTTTGCAACCACATCGTGGCCTGAGTCGCGCTCTTTTTTAGCCGACTTCATCTGGCGCTCTATTCTCTCTACCCTGCGGGCCGCCTCGAGGCATCGCTCGCGGTGCTGGCAGTCCCTGCACGGGTTTTTCTCGAGCTCCTCTTTGACCCTCGAGGTCTCACGTGCGACGGCCTGCTCCTCGACGGTCGGCGATGGCGCGACCTCGACCTTCGCGCCTTTGCCCAGCGACTGCATCCTCGCTCCGACCGAACGCCTGACTTTCCTTGTAGGCGATGTTATCTTGTCTACGCTGACGTTTCCGACGAGTTGGGGTGGACGTACGAGCGAGCGCTCGTGCAGCCTGCGGTAGCGCCCGTCCGCGTCAACCACCAGGATGCCGCTCTCCGCGCGGCGCCCGTGCGATTTTTTAACTACCGCGACCGTCCTCGTGGAGCCGCGATGGCTCGCCACGAATACGTCGCCCGGCCGCAGTCGAGAGAGGGCATCGCTGATCTCTCGCTGCCGCCTCTCCTTCGAGAGGCTGGCCCCCCGTCTCTGAGCACCTCCCAGCTCGCGCTCCAGCCGGCGGTAAGCGGTAGCGTCACCGCCTTCCGCACAGCGGCTCGCGTCGAGTTCGCGCTCGAAATCCTCCTCGAGCGTCTCGAGCTTCGCCTCGAGGGTGACGACCCGGCGGTCGGCCGCGTACTGCGCGAACGAAAGATTCGCGAGCCTCTGTGCCTCAGCGAGATCGTGCTCTGCCAGGATGTTCACCGCCATGTTATAGGAGACCTGGAAGCTCGAAACCACCGGGCTCGGCTCCCTCTTGACCAGGGACCTGACCTGGTCCAGGCTGAAGAAATCCTGATACAGGACGACCGCGTGGCCGATCTCGTCGATCCCACGCCTCCCCGCCCTTCCGGTCAACTGCTTGTATTCACCGGGCGTCAGGGGGCGGTGCTTGTCACCCGCCCACTTTGAAAGCGACTCTATGACCACCGTCCGTGCCGGCATGTTTATCCCGAGCGAGAGGGTCTCGGTCGCGAACACGACCTTGAGCTGTCCGCCCGCGAAAAGCTCCTCCACGGCCTCTTTGAAAAGCGGGAGGGCGCCCGCGTGGTGCGAGGAGACCCCCGCCATCAGGGCCGAGCGGAACTCGTTGTAGTTCAGGCAGTCCAGGTCGGCTCGAGAAAGAGCGGCGGCCTTCTCGTCGAGGAACCGCGCGATGCCCTCCGAGGTCTCGCGGCTTACGAGGCCTGAACCTTCCGTAAGCCACATCGATACGGAGTCGTCACAGGCGGCGCGCGAGAAGAGGAAGTATATAGCCGGCAGCATGTCCCGCCTCTCGAGCTCTTTTATGACGTCCGTCCTGAGCGGCGCGAGGCCGGCGCCCCTGCGCCTGCGGCGCCTTCCATCGCGCGCGACGTGGGGCTTCTTCAACAATTCCAGCTGCTCGAGCATCACGCGTTGCAGGTTCTTGGCGAAGAGCGGCATGAGTGCCCGCCCCACGAAGTAGAAGTTCTGCAGCTTGACCGGCCTCTCATTGGAAACGACGACCTTCACGTCGCCTCGAAGGCTGTCCATCCAGTCGCCAAGCTCGGTGGCGTTCGAGACCGTCGCGCTCAGCGCAACGATCTTCACCGATGAAGACAGAAGGATGATTATCTCCTCCCACACCGCGCCCCTGTAAGGGTCGTGCAGGTAATGGCACTCATCCAGAACGACAGTGCCGAGCCCCTCGAGAAGCGGGCTCTTCTCGTAGATCATGTTCCGCAGCACCTCGGTGGTCATCACCACCAGCGGCGCCTCGCCGTTTATGCTGTTATCGCCGGTCAGCAATCCCACCTCACCCTGAGGGTAAGCCCGAGACAGGTCGCGGAATTTCTGGTTGCTGAGCGCCTTCATGGGAGCTGTATAGAAGAATTTCTTTCCCTCAGCGCGCGCTTTCTCCAGAGCGTATTCCGCGACAATCGTCTTGCCCGAACCCGTCGGCGCGGCAACGAGAACCGACCTGTCGCGATACAGGTGATCGATGGCGCGGCGCTGGAAATCATCCAGCGTGAAGTCGTACGAGCGCTCGAAGGTTCTTGGATCCATGCTTTTATTGTATCAGCCTGCTATTTATAATGGTCGTGAGCGGATTCCGAAGGAGCTACATGAGGATCTACCTGCAGGACAAAGCCGGTGAGGTTAAGAAGCCCGCCTCCCTCCAGGAGGTCAAGCTTCCCGATTGCAAGCTTCTCTGGGTGGACGCTCAGGGACCTACAGCGGAAGAGCTCGCGCTAATCGGCCGGTTCTTCGACATCCATCCCGTGGCGCTCGACGAGTGCCAGAAGGAGAGCACGCTTCCCAAGGTCCAGGAATTCGCGAACCACCTCTTCATAATCTGGCACTTCCTGCGTGACAACCCCTCGACCGAAAAGCTCGAGACGACCGCCCTCTGCATGTTCCTCGGTGAGAACTACCTCTTGACGGTTCACGGGGAAGCTGCACCCGAGCTCGACCGCCTACTCGAGAACCTCGAGAAGGAACCGTCTCTATACAAGGGACATCCCGCCCCGATCCTCTACACAATCCTCGATAGAGCGGTGGACGAGTACTTCCCGATGGTCGAGGACCTGACCGAGAAGATCGACACCTACATGGAGAGCCTGCTTATGGACCAGGGCGTTGGAGACCTCAAGACGATCCTCACGATAAAGCACCGCAACATGGCCGCGCGCAGGATGATGGCGGCACACCGGGACGTTGTGATGAAGCTCGCCAGGCGCGACATACCCTTCATCCCGGAGGACCTGTCCGTTTACATCCTGGACGTCTACGACCACCTGGTCAGGATCGGCACCGAGGTTGAGAACAACAGCGACCTCATATCATCGTCACTGGATATCCATCTCAACGCCGTCAGCAACCGGCTCAACGTTACCATGAAGCGCCTGGCTACCATCGCCCTTGTCTTCATGCCCCTTACTTTCCTGGTGGGCCTGTACGGGATGAACTTCAGGCATATCCCCGAGTTCAACTGGCAGTACGGGTATCTTCTCGTCTGGATAGTGCTTCTCCTCATCGCCGCCGTGATGATCGTAATCGCCAAGGTCAAGGACTGGTTCTAGATGGAAACGGATGCAACACATCCCGGCCTCCGGGTCCTGGCGCAGCCGCCCCGGGAAGAGGTGACTTCGCGGCCCCGGGTCGAAAAGCCGAATCTCGGCGACGGCCTGCGTCGCGAGGGAGCCCTGCTCGTACTGACTTCGCTCGTGATAGGGCTTTCATTCGGGATGACGGTCCTCAAGTCACGGGGGCTGTGGGTCTCCATCCCCTGCCTTTTCAACAAGATAACCGGGCTGCCGTGCCTTACCTGCGGCCTCACGCGGAGCTTCTCTCTGACGGCTCACGGACAGTTCACGGCCGCGTTCAGGATGCACCTTTTGGGCCCGCTCCTTTTTGCGCTGACCGTTGGCCTTTCCGCCTACCTGGTTGTGTCTCTTATCTCCGGATACCGGATCAGGTTTCAACTCTCTCCCGGGGCGAGTAGGTTCGCTTTTTTCTCTGTCCTCGGGATATTCGTCGCATGTTGGGTAATCAAGTTGGCGTTCATGAAAGGAGCGTGGTAAGAGCTGCTGAAGTCGCAGGCACCGACCGAAAGGAGGAACCGTGAACGAGCAGGAAGGCGGCCTTGTACAGAACCTTTATTACTACATCCAGCAAAGGGTGACGAGTGACTGGACTACGGACCCTGCCACTGCGATCATCCTTACAATCGTCACGTGCGGCATCTACGGTCTTTATATCTTCTACAAGCTGATGGAGCGCAGGGACCTGCACCTCGCCAGGATGGCAAACGTCGTGAACACCTCCGTGGCTCTGGTTACGGAGAAAGCGGCGGCCGCGGGGAAGTCCGAGCTCATAAGCCAGGACCTGGCCCAGCTCGACATGGTACAGCGCGAGATGTTCGAGCAGAGCCGCGAGCGAGGCGCGGTCCTTTGGCTGGTCCTCGGCATCCTAACGGGGATCTGCACGATCATCGGTTACTATTTCATCATGGACGATTTCGCGAGGCACGATCAACTGGAAGCCTCCTATTTCACGCTGATGTCCGGCATACTCACGAAGCTCGGGCTCTCCGCGCAGGGATCGCAGGCCGCGCCCACGATCCCCGAGCGGAACTTCGTGACATTTCTGCTTCTCACAATCGTGACCTGCGGCATCTACGGTTTCTACTGGATATACGTGATGGTCCTGGACGGGAACAACCACGTCGAGGCACAGGTGCAGTGGGAGGACTACGTCTACTCGGCGCTCGCAGCCGCCTGATGACAGCTCTGATTTGGAGGTAATAGATGAAATTTTGCAACCAGTGCGGACAGGGCAACGAAGACGAGGCCGATTTCTGTATCCAGTGCGGCACGAAACTGGAGGCCGAGGGTGAGGCCCCGGTGGCAACGCCCGGAGGTACTCCGCCACCTCCACCGGGTGTGGCGGCCCCCCCCCCCCCCGGTGCCGGCCCGCCCCCTCCGCCGACAGGTGGCCCGCCCCCCGCGCCGGGTTACAAGGCGCCTGTCCAACCGCCCACCGGCTTCCCTCCGCCCCCGGGCCCCTACCAGGCTCCGCCGCCGGGCGTGCCGATCTCTCGCCCGAAGCCGAATGACGGGAGCGCCATCGCCTCCCTGATCATGGGCATAGCGGCGTTTCTCGTGTGCCCGCTGGTGCTCGGCGTCCTGGCCGTTGTGTTCGGCTACATAGGGAAGAGAAATATCCAGGACAGCGGCGGGATGCTGGGCGGAGAGGCGTTCGCCGTTGCGGGAATCATACTCGGCTGGATAAACATAGCGATAGTGGCGATATTCGCGATAATCTTCCTGGCTGTGAGACTGTAGCTCGGCCGGTCCTGGCAGGCCCGGTCTATTCTTCGTCCGCTTCCAGGCCTGCGCTCTCGTTCGCCGCTTCCTCGAGCGAGACGGATTTCACCTCGCCTTCGAGGGTGTCGATCAGCGCTTCAACCCTCGTATGGGTCGAGTCCAGCTTGTCCTGGCAGAACTTTATGAGCTCTATCCCCCTCTCGAAGAGCGCAAGGCTCTTCTCCAGCTCAAGCTCGCCGCTTTCGAGCGAGTCGGTTATCTTCTCGAGCTCCTCGATCGCTTGCTTGAAAGTAGGTTCCTTTGCCACCCTGTCTCACTCCTTCCCCTGTATGACACATCGGGGCCAGGCCCCGATGTGTCATTCTCGCTCTTTTCCGGTGACATCCGCTTCAAGGGAGCCCCCCGCGAGCCTTATCTTGAGCGGGGTGCCGACCTCGACCTCGCCCGATGAGCGCACCACCATGCCTGTCTCCCTGTTGAAAGTTATCGAATAACCCCTCTCGAGGACAGCCTGCGGGCTCAAGGCATGAACCCTGGCCTTTATCTTCTCGAGGTCACTCACCCTTCTATCGAGTATGCGGCGCGGGCTTTCCCGCAGGACGGCCGCTGCCCTCTCCCATCTCTGCATGAAAGGCCCGAGCAGGAAATCCGCCCGGCTGAAGAGAGGCCGGCTCGAGAGCCCCTGCATCCTGCGTATCGCCGCCTGCTGCTCGGCCAGCAGCCGCCGCCTCATGAGGGTCGCATTCTTCAAAAGGAAAGAGAGGACGTCTGCCTTCTCCGGCACCGCCGCCTCGGCGGCGCCTGTTGGTGTGCTTGCTCTCCTATCTGCAACGAGGTCGGCTATGGTCACGTCCGGCTCGTGTCCGATCCCGGTCACGACGGGGATACGAGTCCGCGCGACAGCCCTCGCCACCTCCTCGCTGTTGAACGGCTCCAGGTCGGCAAGCGATCCGCCGCCTCTGGCGAGTATCACCACGTCGACCGGCCACTCGGCGTCGAAGAAATCGAGAGCGGCGGTGATCTGCCCGACCGCGCCCGCGCCCTGTACCCTCACCCCTCTCACGAAGATCGAAGCGTGAGGGAAGCGGCGCGAGATTGTGGCGATTACGTCCCTCACCGCGGCCCCCCGCGGCGAGGTGATGACCCCTATCCTCTCGGGAAAAAGCGGAAGCGTTTTCTTTCTCTCGTCGGCGAACAGGCCCTCGGCCAGGAGCTTCTTCTTGAGCTCCTCGATGCGCCGCTGCAGGTCCCCCTCGCCGAAGGGCCTCATGGAAAGGACCCTTATCTGGTACTTGCCCTGCCGTTCATACAGCGTGAGCGTCCCCTTGACAATCACGAGCGCCCCGTCCTCGAGTTTGAAATCGAGCCCCGAAAGCTGCTTCTGGGTCAGTATGGCGGGAAGCGCGGCGCCCTCGTCCCGCAGGTCGAAGTAGACGTAGTAGGCGTAACCCGTAGTGAGCTGCGAGACCTCGCCCTGCACCGAGACCGTTATCTCTTCGAGCCGCCCTCGCGCCATCCGGTTGACCTGGCTTACGGTCAGTATGACTTCCTCGGGCTCAGGCGCCGGCGCCTCTTTCTCCTCTTCCCAGGGCAGAAGCAACTCTTCTTGTTCCATGATTCCCCCTCGCTGCAATTATATCAGCGGGGAGCGGTGCTGTTGTCCGCAAAACGCGGGCGGATTATGATTCAGATTAAAAACGTGCAGGAAAGGGATGCTTTTGCGTTTTCTAGTAATGGGCGCGGGCTCAATCGGATCGGTTGTCGGCGGCTTTCTACACCTGGCCGGCCACCAGGTCTATCTGGTAGGCAAAGGCCCCCACATCGAGACGGTCTCCGAGCGGGGCCTGGATATCGGCGGCATCTGGGGGGAGCACCGAATCGACACCATGAGCGCCGCAACGACGGTCAAAGCGGCGCTTGATGATGGCTTCAAACCGGAGTGGACTCTCCTTTCGGTGAAATCTTACGACACCAGGAACGCTCTCGAAGACCTGAGGCCCGCGCTGGCCGGTCAGAGCGGCGTGATATCCCTTCAGAACGGGCTCGGGAACGTCGAGGCGATAAGCGAGGCGGCCCCCGGCATGGCGGTCGGGGGGCGCGTCATATTCGGGGCGACGACTATCCAGCCCGGAAGGGTCGACGTGACGGTCTGCGCCGACGACGTGCTGCTCGGTCCTGCGCCAGGCGGCCCGGACGGGGTCGAGGAGGTCTGCGAAGCCTTCCGTGAATCCGGCATCCCCTGCCGTTTCGAGGAAAAGATACTCTCCTTCATATGGGACAAGGTCCTCTACAACGTCTGCCTCAACGCCCTCGCCACGCTCCTCAAGACCGACTATGGAAGCCTCGGGAACGACCCCGGGACATGGTCCATCATGGAGAAGCTGGCGCGCGAGTTCTACGAGGTCGCCTTTGCCGAGGGGATCGAGCTCGTCTCGCCCGGCGCCGGGCAGTACCTCGACCGTTTCCGCGAAGAGCTGCTTCCACCGACGAGCGGCCACCGCTCGAGCATGCAGGAGGACATCGAGCAGGGCAGGCAAACCGAGATCGACGCGCTGAACGGGGCGGTCTCGCGCCTTGGCAAAAAGCATGGATTAGACACGCCGGTCAACGAGGCCCTGACCGGGATGATACGCTTCATGGAAAACAACTAATGCAACAAAGGGGCCAGGCCCCGATGTGTCAGAGGCCGGACTTAATATTCTAGTAGCCCATCACGTCGTGGCCGCCCTTGTCACCGCGGACGTTAAAGTACATCGGGCGCTCTACGATAATCGGCACCGGGCAGGTCACCATCGCCGACACGTCCTGTCCGGCCCCGACATCGTTGTTAACGTCAACGGTAATCCTCTGGGCCGCCCTCACATCGTACGTCTTTGTGACGTTCTCACCCGTGCCCAGCATGTAAGTGATAGTGGCAGTTGTGTCTGGGTTAGTCGGGTTCATGATGCATATCCAGGTATCGAACTGGTTCTGCGAATCGTACCTGGTACATCCCTCGGCGAAGTACCACATCGTCTTTGCCTGGTTGCAGCCGACAACATCATGGCCGCCGTCCCACTTGTTCTGGTAGTTGAAGTACATGGGGCGCTCCACGATGACCGGGTAGTCGGCGAGTATGTCCACACCCAGGTCCACGTCGTCGCCGACAACGGCGTCGACGCTGATCGTGTAACGGCTCTGTGCTTTCACGCTGTAAGTGCCGGTGGTGCCCGGACCGTATAAGGATTTGTAGGTTACCTCGACAGTCGCGGCCGAGTCGTTCGGGTTCTGGATGCAGAGCCACATGTCGTTCCAGGTCCGCGTGTTCCCCTCGGCGAACAGCCAGTCGGTGTTTGACGCGGTAGCCCCCATGACGTTCGTGCCCCCGCGCCACTTGCCCCGGTACGTGAAGTACATCGGCCTCTCCGCCACGATTGGACTGCCCTCCGAATGTACTCGCATCGAGACGTCGGCCTGCACGGGTGACAGCGCGGCGTTGACGTCGATGGTGCTCCTCGAGAGCGGGTTCACTGTGTAGTCCTTCGTTTCCACAGAGCCGTCACCCAACATGAAATCGACCGTGACCTCGGCCGCCGAGCTTCCCGGGTTCTGCAGGCAGAGCCATTCTCGGTTCCAGTTGTAGGTGTTGCCCTCGGCGAAGTACCAGTCGTTCTGCGGGCTGTTGGTCCCGACCACGTCGTGACCCCCGTTGATGTTGTTCGCATTGAAGTACATGGGGCGTTCCACGATGATGGAGGCGCCGTTGGTGGAAACGACCTTCGTCGAGACGTCCTGGTAAGGGTCGGTCACGCCTCTTATGTAGTCGTTCACGCTCACTGTCCCGCGCGATTGGGCCGGCACCACGACAGGCTGGTCGAAGTTCTGACCGTTTCCGAGCATGTAGGTTACGGTGACTTCCGCGTCTTTGGCCGAGGCGTTCTGGATGCAGAGCCACGTCTCGTACCCGGGCCTGGTGCAGCCCTCCGCGAAATAGAAGGTCTTTCCGGTGCCGGTGGCACCAGTCCCCACGCCGCCGATCAGGTCCGTATAAGAATGATAGTCACTCGACCAACCTGCCACGTTTGCCTTTGCCATGGCCGAGATGCCGCTCGTGCTACTCTTCGCGTTCTTAGCCACAACCGTCCAGCCCGCGGTACCGCTGCTGCCGGTCGATGTCAGCCCTGCGATCGCTTGGTCCGCGGTCTGCCCGCCGGCCAACTGGTAGTCGGACGACAACTGCAAGGTCGCGGTCGGGTTGATGCATTCGTACTGCCCGGCGAGCGGGGTTACAGGACCGGGATATGCCACGTTCGTGCCGACCTGGAAGCTCTGTCCCGCGCTCACGCTCGACGGCTTTGAGAGGCTTACCTGAAGAGGCGCGGCTAC
>Ga0315281_10003694_pt1 | contig 22383 bp, 17 predicted proteins | sample YL17G07_0_MG_FD_204540 | JGI IMG/M metagenome (GOLD analysis project Ga0315281, IMG submission 204540) | Sediment microbial communities from Yellowstone Lake, YNP, Wyoming, USA - YL17G07_0 | ecosystem: Environmental > Aquatic > Freshwater > Lake > Sediment | place: USA: Wyoming | collected... | reverse complement strand
AGCGCGATCAAATACGACTGGACGGTAACCTTCGGCGTGAAGCCGCACGGGAAAATTGACCTCGTGCAATCCCTGGCGTTCTCGTGCGACACCTACTATTACACGGTGGCCTACAATCTCTACCAACAGAACCCGGACTATATGTCGCAAGTGGCGCGGCAGTTCGGGCTGGGCGAGTTCACCCAGATCGGGCAAGTGGCCGAGGCTAAAGGCCTCATCCCCGACCCGGCGTGGAAACTCAGCGCCTATGGTGAGCCGTGGACTCCGGGCGATAGCGTGAACATGGGCATCGGGCAAGGTTACGTCCTCGTCACCCCTTTGCAAATCGCGCAGATGATGGCGGCTATCCGCAACGGCGGCACGCTCTACCGCCCGCAGATCGTGCAACGCATCGCCCCGCCCGATGGCGCGGCTTCGTTTCAATTCCAACCGATCGTCAATGGCAAGTTACCGTTAACTGCTGAACAACTCGCGCTCATTCAAGAAGGCTTGCAGGATGTGACGACGCTCCCCCGCGGCACAGCCCGCCAACGGTTTCTCGGGCTGGAGGTTCCAGTGGCGGGCAAGACCGGCACCGCCGAGGACCCCGGCGCGGGCGGCGCGCCCCACGCATGGTTTGCGGGCTACACGCAGGCCAATCGCCAGGACAAACCGGATATTGTCATTGTCGTCGTCGTCGAGAACATCGGCGAAGGCGCCGAGTACGCCGCGCCCATCTTCCGGCGCATCGTCGAAATTTATTTCAAGGGCCGCGCCTACACCCTCTATCCGTGGGAAACCGAGTTCGGCGGCGAGGCCACGCCGACGCCAACACCATAGCCATACTCAATACCGAATACCCGACACACAACTTGTATTGCGTATTAGGTATTGAGTATTTCAATGCTCACTTTTTGACTATCCCTGGGATTATCCTCAAAGCCCACAGCGGCTTCTTCACCGTTCACACTGCCACCGGCGATTTCGTTTGCCAATTGCGGGGGCGGCTCAAGCAAGCGCGCCAGCAGACCGATCTCGCCACTATCGGCGATCAAGTCGAGATTTCCACGCAAGCCGAGGGCCAAGGCATGGTTGAGGCCATCCACCCCCGCCGGAGCGCGCTCGTGCGCCGCGCGCCATCGGGTAGTAAGCGCATTAAAGAGGGGGGCGGCAAAGCGCAAGTCATCGTCGCAAACCCAGATCAGGCGGTGTTTGTGTTTGCGTGCGCCGACCCCGCGCCTCACCTGCGGATGCTCGACCGCTTTCTCGTGCTGGCCGAAGCCGAGAACTTGCCCGCCGTCATCATCGCTAATAAAAGCGATTTGCTCGCGCCCGAGGCGGCGCGCGCGTTATTTAGCCTCTACCCCCTGCTCGGCTATCCAGTGATTTTTACCTCGGCCCGCGCCGGGGAGGGCATCCCCGAGTTACGCGAGACCCTGCAGGGGAAGATTTCGGTCTTCGCCGGGCCGTCGGGGGTGGGCAAATCCTCGTTGCTCAATCAAGTCCAACCGGAGTTGGGATTGCGGACGAGCGCCGTCTCCCAAAACACCGCCAAAGGGCGGCACACCACCGTCTACCCCGAACTCTTCGCGCTCGACAACGGCGGCTACGTGGCCGACACGCCCGGTATGCGCGCGCTCGGCCTGTGGGACATCGAGCCGGAGGAGTTGGACGGCTATTTTGTGGAAATGCGCGGGCTGGTTTCACGCTGTGAATTCGGCGATTGCACGCATCTCCGCGAACCGGGGTGCGCCGTGCGCCGAGCGGTAGAAACCGGACAAATTGCCTCGTCTCGCTACGACAGTTACTGTCGCCTGCGTGCAGGGGATTTTTAAACCATCTCAATGTAACTGTTATAAATTTTGATTTAAGCTGAGTGTGCTTGTTTAGGGGCTTGCTTCCGGCAATTAAGGCTATATAATAATTCCCAGGTGATAGGGTGGTTAGAAATTCCCCGCCGGGGGGAGGAGCAACAGTGCATCATAAAACTACACTTACCTTTCTCGGGCTCTTCATCGTCCTGACGTTTGCGCTAACGCCATTGGCCTTGGCGCAATCAGGCGATGGATTTAAATACTTTTCCGACACGGGGCATACCGTGAGCGGACAATTCCTCACGTACTTTAACGCGACGGGAGGTATTGTGCGCTACGGCTATCCGATCACCGACGCCTACGTGGATTCGAAGAGCGGCCTGCTGATTCAATATTTTCAGCGCGCGCGGATGGAGTGGCACCCCGATAATCCCGAGGCGTATAAAGTCCAACTGGGTCTGCTCGGCGACGAGTTGGGCAAGCGGATGCCCCCCGTTCCGGTGACGCAAATTCCGGCGGCTTCCAACCCCAAATGCGTGTACTTCCCGGAGACCGGCCATAGCGCCTGCTTGAAGTTCCTCGACCAGTGGCGCAAGACGGGCGGCCTCGATATGTACGGTTACCCGATCAGCGAATACGACATCGAGAACGAGCACATCGTGCAATACTTCCAGCGGGCCAAGATGGAATGGAATCCCAACACCCAACGCATCGAACTCGCGGCTCTCGGGCAGATTTATTTTGACTACGCCGAGATTGACCGGCGGCTCTTGGAAGCCCGGCCTGACACCGCCAGCCCGGGGACGGCTCGCCCGGCAGTGACCTCCGTCTCCGCGAAAGGAACCGTGCTCGTCCCGCTCGTTTCGCCGAATGGTTTGCAGACCGGCATGGTGCACGTGTCCGACCAGCTCAAGAAAGGTTTGAGCAACGCCGCCGTGACGATGGTGGTGTACTTTGCGGCGGGCAAGCAATCGTTTTCCTTGCCCCCTACCGATGCCAAAGGCAATTCGGCCTTTTCGTTCAACGTCGGAGCGGCGCGGGCGGGTGATGTCGTCAAGCTTGAGTTCATCGTTAGTTACCCCGGCCTGAATTCCATCACCACGCGCACGAGTTATATGGTGTGGTTCTACTAATCGTCAAGTTGTAGGCCGGGAAACCTGGCCCTGATATGCAAAAAGAACCGCCCGCGCAGATTGCGCGGGCGGTTTTACTTTTCTCAGGGGAGCGGCTCGTAACCGCGCTTACGCCTGTTTGGTCTCGGCGGGCTTGTCCGGCGGCGGTTCGTTCACTTCGGCTTCGTCCGGCTCGTCATCCTCCCAGCCAATGATCCACACGCACAGACCGGCCACGAGCGTCGTGGCAATGATGAGCGCAATCCACTGCCCCACTTGCAACCCCACCGTGCGGGCTTCGTAAGCCACCATGGCATCCATGCCGAGGCCCAACACCATCCACGCCGCGAGGCGCGGGTGGCCTTTAGCCCAATCAATGACGCGGTTCATTTCAATCTCCTCTGTAACCAGACTTCGGCAGTCTGGATCGGTGGGGTTAAATCGGCTTCATCACGCGGTCTTCGCGCAGTTTCTTGAAGAGCATGGCATGGCCGGCGGGCATCGACTCTTTGGCCGCGTCTTTCCACGCCGCCACGCCGAGTTTTTCCGGCACTTGCGGAACGTAGCCCGACCCGGCCAGGGCCTGCGCGGCGGCTTGCGCGATGGGCAGAGGCACAAACACCAGCGCCGCCTCGCTCTGCAATTCCGCCGCCGCTTTCTCCACCGCTTCGACCAGCGGCGGGCCTAGCTTACCCAGCGGCGCGTTGGCGAGGATGTAAAACTCGTCCACGCGCGCCACGAGATTTTCCACTTTCCACCCGGCCAGCCCGCCGATCTCATCGCCCCAATCGGCGATCATGTAGGCTTTCTCGCCGAAGGCTTCCATGATGTCGGCGCGCGAGAGATTCTTTTGGCCGTTGGTGACGGTCTTGATGAGGGCGGCGATGGCGTTGGCGTCTTTAGGGTTGCCGCGCCGGACTTTGATGACGCGCTCACCGATGGAGCCGGTGGGTTTCGCGGGGGCGGGGGCCGCCGCCGGGGTCGCGGGGGCCGGCGCGGTGGCGGTCGGGGCGGCCAATCCAATCTTCATAAATGCGTTTTGCACTTGCGTCCAGGTGTCTTCAAAGGAGCCGGTGTTGGTGATGACGACGTGCGCGGCCTTCAGCTTATCAGCCTGCGGGCTTTGCGCGCCGATGCGTTGCACGGCTTCGTCTTCGGGCATCTTGCGTTTGTTGATGAGCCGCAGGACTTGCATGGCCTCGGGCGAATTGACGACCCAGATGGAATCACAATCTTTGGCGAGGCCGGACTCAATTAACTTAATGGCTTCGATGGCGACGACTTTGGCCTGTGAGCGTTTGACGAGGAAATCCACCGCCTGCCCGACGACGGGATGCACGAGGCTTTCAAGCTTGGCGAGCGCGGTGGGGTCGGCAAAGACCACTTTGCCGAGGGTGGCGCGGTTGATCTCACCATCGGGCCCGAGCAACCAATCGCCGAAGGCTTTGAGGACCTGCGCGTAAGCCGGGCCGCCTTTGGCGAGGGCTTGATGCGAGAGCGCGTCGGCGTCAATACCGATGGCGCCTTGATGCTCCAGCATTTTGCGCACCACGCTCTTGCCGGTGGCAATGTTGCCGGTGAGACCGATGACGTATTTGCCGGGCCAGCGATTGCTCATAGGGAATCTGAATCTCCGAGGGGATGGCGGGTATTCTAGTCTCCGCGAGAGGGAACGTCAAGAATGGCAGATGGCAAAATGGCTGATAGCCGATAGTGTCATTAGCCACGCGAAGCGGCTAACGGCTAGGGACGTGGCGCAAAGTACACGTTATCCCCCGCGCCAACAAAAATTTGCTTGGCCGGATCAATGGCCACTGAGGTAACGAGCGCGCCGAGCGGCGAGCGCGAGCGGTATTGGCGCACGAAGGCGAGTTTGAGGCTGAGTTGATACAGGCCCGCTGTATCGGCGTCAATTAAATAAAGCGAGGGTTCAGGCGGCGGGTCATAAGAGAGATACGCCGGGCGAGTCACATCGGTGAGGTGATCGCCGGGGGCGCGGCCCTCGCGTTGGTCGGAGAACTGCAAGGGGTCGGTGCAGGCGGGGGGTTGACCGCTGGCCGCGCGAGAACAGCCCATTACGCGTCCGTCGTTGCGGAGCAGAAACAAATCACCGCCCGCAATGGAGAAGTCCACGACGTTCTGCAAATCAAACGGCACGCCGGAGAAGTAGTGCGCGGGCGGTTGTTGGTCAAACGCGCCGCCAACGGCGAGGTATTGCCACACTTCGTTGCCGCCGGGGTCGAGCACGTACAGGCGGTCGGCGTAGACTTCGATGGCGGCGGGGCGAATCCAATGTGATTCGGGCACGGGCAAAACAGTGGCGAGCGGTTTCAAATCGAGGGCGCAGTAGAGGAGGCCGCCGGTGGTGTCGAGGGCCACGATGGCGTCACTGCCCATCACGTTGGGGCCGGGCAAGAGGGCCATATCCACGAGCGGGCCGATAGTGAGATCATTGAACGTGCCGCTGGCGCATTCGAAGGCCGCGTCGAGGGCGTAGCCCGCGTTGTTCGCGGCGGGCGCGAGGCGCAAGATGCGATTGTGCTTTTCATCGAGCGCGTACACCTCTTTGCCGACGAGCAAAATTTGTTTGACGCTGACCTCGCGCCCCAGGCCGCCCACGATGAGCGGCTGATAATCTAAACGAGTGATCCCGTCGAGCGCGTCGAGATTGGTCTGCGCTTCGCGGCGGAACTGCGCCACCTTCTCATCGCCGGGGCTGAGTTGATCGGCTTGCGCGAGCCATTCGAGGGCGCGTTCCCAGTGCGGGCGCGCGGCGAGGGGGTTGGGCGACAAGCGCGCCGTGGCCACTTCCACTTGCGCTTGAATCATCGTGTCGTCGAATTGTTGGGCGCGGCCGCGTTGGATGTAGAGGAGCGCCACAATGGCGACGATGACGAGCGGGATGACGATGGCAATGCCGATTTGCACGGAGGTGGGGACGGTGAACAGCCCGTCGTGCTTGAGGCCGGTGTCTTCAGGCAACATCCGGGCGACGAGGGTGCGCCACCCGCGATTAAATTCGGTGAGCGTGACGCCGAGCGCGCGCCCAACGGATTGCACTCCCGCCCGCGCGGACTCGCTCACCCGGGGCTTGGGCGGCGTCTCGGGGGCGGGCCGTTGAAGCGCAGGGATCTCTTCCACCACCGGGATGGAGGGCAAAGGTTCGGCGTTGCCAAAGCGCTCGGCGCGTTGGATGAGAGAAGACCAATCGGTGTTGGGGGATTGAGGAGTGGAGGGAGTGGAGGATTGAACGATTGGGTGATCGGGTGATTGAGTAACGGGCGCAGGGGCAGGTTCTACCGTCGAGACCGCTATCGGTTCGGGATTGGGTCTCCCCGTGGGCCGGGGTTGTTCGGGCGGGGGCGCAACCACCGGCGAGGGCGGCACAACGTCCGGGGTCTTGGCTTCCGCCGGAGGCAAGTCAATTTTTAATCGCCCGGTGAGGGAACTAAAATCAATTTTCGGGAGGCCAACGGCGGGGATGGAGAGAGTCGGCTTGACGGAGGAGGGCGCGGCGTCGGGCGCGGCTTTGAGCGGGGCGGAGACGCCGCCCAATTCGAAGCGCGCGACGAGGGCGGCGAGGTCGGCGGTGGCGGCGGCTTTGAGGCGGTCGGCGACGTTGGTGAGGGTGGCGAGGCCGCCGAGGCCGCCGAAGATGGCGTCGTTCCAGCCGGTAGGGGCGGCGGGGGTGAGGAGGGCATATTCGCCGTCGTGGACTTCGGCGTGGAAGTAGTGCGCGTCGAGGGCGTCGCTGAGGCCGAGGGGCCGGCTGGGGAGGGTGGAGAATTGGAGGGTCTGCGTTTTGTGCGCGACGACGAGCAGGCCGGGGCCGCATTGGACAGCGTAGAATTCATTGCCGCGCAAAACGGCGCCGATGAGGCCGCCCTGCCTGGGGCCGCTTTCAGCGGACGCGCCTTCTTTTAAATTAAGTTCAAGCAGATTTTGATTGACGGTGGCGAGGGCCTGTCTGAGCGCGGCGGTGACGGAGCCACTGCTTCCGTAAAACGTGGCGGCGGCGAGGTCGAGCAGTTCGGCGTAACGTTGAGGCGTGACCGTTTGTTGCGCGCGCGCGCGGAGGCTGAGGCAGAGAAAGAGCAGATCGTGTTCGCGACCGCGCGCAGTTTTGCGCGGCGGGGCAAAGGCGGCCAGGCCGGGCGGGTCAGCAGGTTGCGATTGTCCGCTAACGCGATGGAGGAAAGTTGTGTCGGCGTCGAGGCGCTCGGGCATGAAAGAGATTATAAATGGCAAATGCCGGATGGCAAATCGCCGATAGAGGATAGCTGTCTTCTATTCACCACGCGAAGCGGCGATACGCTATATAATGGCATTGTTCTTGCACGGCAAGAGCGGATACGCAACACGCGGTGAAACCTGTGGCGCCTACGGAGGAAGTTGCATGAACCCTGCCAAACCCAATTTGCCCGGAACCGGAAGCCTGCGCCGGACTGACTCACAGGACGAGAAAGCGGCGTGGGACAAGTATTTTGATTATTTGGTGAAATCCTTGCGCGACCCGGACGCGCCTTCGCGGATTCGCGCCGCGCAGATGCTGGGCGACAACGGCGGCCCGCGCGCGGTGGCGGTGCTAAGTGACGCGCTCGGTGACCCGGACGTGGGAGTGCGTTTGCAAGCGGCGAAGGCCCTCGGCAAGATCGGCGCTCCGGCGGTAGAGGCGCTCCTCGGCGCGGTGCGTGACCCGGACAAAGAAGTGCGGCAAGCGGCGGTGAAGGCCCTCGGTCAAATTGCCGACCCGCGCGGAGTTTCCACCCTGCTCGTTGCCCTGCGCGACGTGCACATGGACGTGCGCCATCAAGCGGCGTTTGCCATCAGCCGTATCGGCGCTCCAGCGGTGGACGCGCTGATCCACTTGCTCGCAGATCCCGACTCCAACCTCCGCGCCAACGCGGCGCGCATCCTGGGCCAAATCGGCGACGCCCGCGCTTTGCCCGCGTTGGAACAAATGGCTCATCTGGACAAGGCCAGGTCTATGGGAACCACCGGCTCCTTAGTGAATGTGGCGGAGGCGGCGAAGCAGGCGATTGAAAAGATAAAAAGCAAGAAGTGAAAGTCGCCCTCTTAGGCGCGGGCGGCGTCCGCACTCCGTTCATCGTCCGGAGTTTCATCATTCGCCAAGAGCGCCTGGGCATTAACGAACTCGCGCTCATGGACATTGATGGCCCGCGGCTCGAACTCATGGCCGTGCTCACGGCCCCGCTGGAACAGCAAAATAATCTGAAATTCCAAATCACGCGCACGACCGACGCGCGGCAAGCCCTCACGGGCGCGGACTTCGTCATCACCACCTTCCGCGTGGGCGATATGGCCGGGCGCGCGGCGGATGAACGCATCGCGCTCAAGCACGGCGTGCTGGGGCAGGAAACCACCGGGCCGGGCGGATACGCCATGGGGCTCCGTACCATCCCCGTGTTATTCAAATATCTTGACCTCATGCGCGAAGTCTGCCCCGCGGCCTGGCTCATCAATTTCGCCAACCCTGCCGGTCTGCTGGCCGAGGCCGTCGTCAATCACGGCGCTTGGCCACGCGCGGTGGGCATTTGTGATACGCCTGCTTCGATGGGGCGCAGTGCGGCGGCGTTTTTGCGCGTGCCTGCTTCCGAAGTTTTCCTCGAATACTTCGGCCTTAATCATCTCGGTTGGGCGCGCGGCGTGTGGCACCACGGCGTGAACCGTCTGCCCGAACTGCTCGCGCTCTTCGCGCAACACAACGCGCCGATTCCCGAATATCCCTTTGAAGTCGGTCTCCTCCGCGCGTTGGGGATGCTCCCGAATGAATATCTCTACTATTATTATTCACCCGAGGCCGTCGCCAATTTGCTCAAAGCCGGGCAATCCCGCGGCGAGCAACTGCTGGAACTCAACACGCAACTCTACGCCGACCTCCGCCGCGCTCGGGCAGAGGAAAATTTCGAGCAGATGCAAAACGTTTTCACCGCCTATCATCAGCGGCGCGGCGAGACTTATTTTGTTGCGGAAATGGGCCTAGCCCACGGCCAAACGGCCTCTACGGGTGACTTGAGCCAGTTCGCCGATTTATCCGAGAGCGGCTACGCGGGGGTAGCGTTGAATGTAATGGAGGCTCTCATGGGGCACGCGCCGAAGACTTTGATTCTCAACGTGCCGAATGGCGGCGCGATAAGCGGGATGCGCGCCGACGACGTGGTCGAGGTCCCGTGCTGGGTGGGGCAAGGACTGATTCGCCCCCTGGCGGTGGGCGCGATCCCCGATCATTCTCTTGGCCTGATGAAACAGGTGAAAGCCTACGAGCGGTTGACGATTGAAGCCGCACTTACCGGCAGTTACGACACGGCCCTCGCGGCGTTGGCGTTGCATCCGCTCGTGCCCTCGCACAGCGTGGCGCAGGCGATTTTGGATGAGTATATTGTGAAGCATGGCGAGTCTTTTCCACGCCTCAGTTGATTCTCACCTCTGCCCCCCTGCTCCCCTGCTCCCTTGCAAAATTGCAGGGGAGCGCGGGTGCAGGGGAGCGGGGAGATGTTATGCAATACGATGTTCTCTTAATCGGCGACTACTGGTTTGACCTCATCTTCACCGACCTGCCCGGCCTGCCGGAGCTGGGCAAGGAAATTTTTGCGCGCAGTTTCGATAACGTCCCCGGCGGGTCATTCATCAATGCCGTCGCTTTGCAACGTATGGGGTTGCGCGTGGGCTGGGCGGCGGATTTCGGCGACGACCATTTCAGCCGGTTCATCCTGGAGGCCGCGCGCCGCGAGCGGCTGGACGACTCACTCTTTCAGTACCACGCCCGCCCGTATCGGCGCGTCACCGCCTCGGCCTCGTTCCCGCACGACCGCGCGTTTCTCTCGTACACCGACCCCGCGCCCGCCGTCGGGGCGGCGCTCAAAGCTCTCGTCCAGCACACCGCGCGGGCGGTGATGTTTCCGGGGTTATACTTCGGGCCGCTGTTCGAGGTCGGGCAACTCGCCCTCCGCGCGCGGGAAACGAAAATCGTCATGGATTGCCAGTCCAACGATTGCACGCTGGGGCAATCGGAAGTGCGCCACGCGATTCAACACGTGGACGTTTTCCTCCCGAACTCGGCGGAGGCGCGGCAACTGACCGGGACGCGCACCACGCTCGAGGCTGTGCGCGCCCTGGGGGAGGCGTGCCCGCTCGTCGTCGTCAAAGATGGCCCCGACGGGGCGCACGCCATTCGCGGGACAGAAACGTTTTACGCGCCGGCCATCCCCGTCCAAGTGATTGACACCACCGGCGCGGGTGATGCGTTCAACGCCGGTTTTATGAAAGCGTGGCTCGACGACAAATCCATTGACGAATGCTTGCGCTGGGGCAACATCTGCGGCGGGCTTTCGACAACGGCGCGCGGCGGCGCGACAGCGGTGCCGACCCTGGAACAAGTGCAGGCGTGGCTTAACAAGGATGAAGGCGGAAGGATGAAGGATGAAAATTGAATTGCACCGCGACCCGGCAGTTTTTGAGACTCTGCACGATGAATGGAACGCCCTGTTGGAAAAAAGCGTGACGCGCGTGCCGTTCTTGCGCGCGGAGTATCAGCAGGCGTGGTGGAAGCATTTGGGCGGCGGTGAATGGAGTGGCGCGCAACTGCTCGTGGCTGTGGCCCGCGCGGACTCGGGCGACCTCGCGGGCATCGCGCCCCTGTTCCTGGCGCGCAACCGCGAGGGGCGGCCGGCGGTGTTGTTGATTGGCAGTATCGAAATCTCCGATTATCTGGATTTCATTGTGCCCCGCGCGCTGGCCGAAGAATTTTGCGCCGCCGTGCTGGAGCGTTTGACGGCAGACGACGTGCCGGATTGGGAAGTGCTGGACTTCTACAACCTCCCCGAAAGTTCGCCGACGCGCGCGGCGTTGGGGCGTTCAGCCGCGGCGCACGGTTGGCAGGCCTCCGAAAAAATTTTGGAGCCGGTTCCGGCCATTGCCTTGCCGACTGACTGGGAAAATTATTTGGCGACGATGGTTGAAAAGAAAGAGCGTCAGGAGATCAAGCGCAAGATCCGGCGCATCGAGGGCGGTGACGATAAAGTGACGTGGCGCATCGTCGGGCGCAGTGAAAATATTGACGGCGAGGCCGAAGCCTTTGCGCAAATGATGGCGCTCAACCCGGATAAGGCGCGCTTTCTCACACCGGCTATGCGGGCACAGTTTATTGACACGATCCGCAGGGCCTCAGAGAATGGCTGGCTACACCTCGCCTTTCTGGAAGTGAACAGCGAGCGGGCGGCGGCGTATCTGAGTTTTGATTTCAGCAACCGGCTGTGGGTGTACAACTCGGCGATTGACCCGCGCTGGAACGCGCTCTCGCCGGGGTGGGTGTTATTGGGCTATTTGCTCAAGTGGTGCATCGAGAACAAGCGAGCCGCGTTTGATTTCATGCGCGGCGGCGAAGATTACAAATTTAGATTCGGCGCGGTGGCGGGGAAGATTTATCGCGTGCAAATCAGTCGCCGCTTGAGTCTGGAGGAATTGGGCGGCGAACTGGCGTGTTTGATGAACGAGTTTGAGGCGGATTTTTTTCCGCCGGATTAAACAAGCCCCCCGATTTCTTTGAGAAATCGGGGGGCTGTTTTTTTACACGGGCGCCGGGCTATTCAAGCGGCGGGCCGGGCGGCCTAACACCCGTTTGAGTTGCTGAGCGAAATCCTGATGCGAGATGGGTTTCGCCAAAAATCCATCGGCGAGCATGGAATCGGCGCGTTGGCGATTCTCGCCCGTGCGCCACGCGGTGATGAACACGATGGGCGCGGAGGTAAGGGGCGCGAGGCGTTTGTAAACTGCCCAGCCATCGGTGTCCTCTAACATCACGTCGAGCACCACGACATCCGGCGAGTTCCGGCGGCAGACATCAATCGCCTCGTCACCAGTGGGGACATATTGGTGGTCGAAGCCAAGGATGTCGGACATATGGCCGAGGAGTTCGGCCATGTCGGGGTCGTCGTCAACGATAAGTATACGCGTCATGCTGGTTAGAATAGCATTAAAGTCCACCGCCGACAATAGTCGGCGGGAGTTTTAAACAAACTTTGGCGCGGCAAGGTTAGAGCGTTTGTAGCGCAAGTTGTCAACCGGCGCGACACCGCACAACTATCCATACGAAAAGCGCTGTTCTTTCCACACATCGGCTTCGTTGTGATAACCCGCCTGCTCCCAGAACCCGAGGCGGTCTTGCGCGAGAAATTCGAGGCCGCGAATCCACTTGCCGCCTTTCCATAAATACGGTGTCGTATATTGGGTGCCGGGGATGGCCCCGATGACACCGCGAAGTGGATAGCCGTGATCCGGTTCGAGCGGCTGGCCGTCGTAGTGCGTGGCGAGCAAAAAATTCGGGGCCAGAGCAACCTCCACAGGAATGTTCACGGTGAAGCCATACTCGCAATGCTGGAGCAAATACTTAGCCGAGGGTTTAAGTTTGACGAGGCCCTCATCCACCAGCGTCTTAATTGAGACGCCCTCCCACTCGGTGTCGAACTTGCTCCACCGGGTCACGCAGTGCAAATCCATCTTCACCTTGGTGCGCGGGAGTTTTTTGAACTCGTCCCACGTCCAACGCTTCTCGGCTTCCACTTCGCCAAAGAGGCGCACATCCCACTTGGTGGGATCAAAGCGCGGCACCGGGCCATAATGGAGCACCGGGAACCGGTTGGTGAGCGCTTGCCCCGGCGGGAGTCGCCCTTCCATCTTTACGCGCTCTTCTTCGTCTTTACGTCCAAATACACTTTTCAACATATCTGCCTCCTGGGCTATTGGTTAGTCCAGCTTAACCGGGAATTGTTACACCGCACTTACGCCCAGATTTTGGGGGGTTGGGAGATCCCAAAGATTTGTCAGCCCGAGAACACCGGCAAATGGCCGAGCGCGATGATTTTCTCCCACTGCGCGCGCTCACCCTCGGTGAAGATGGCGCTCTCGGCCACGACCTCCGCGCCCGCCTTGGTCAGCACCATCCGCATCCCTTGCAGAGTCGAGCCGGTGGAAATCACGTCGTCCACCAGCACCACTTTCTTGCCCTTGACTAACTCATGGTCTTTCTCGTCGAGATACAACGTCTGCGGCGCGCCGGTAGTGATGGAGAGCGTCTCGGCCTGAATCGTCTCGCCCATGTAAGGCTTGTAGATTTTGCGAAGGACGACGTAGGGTTTCTTAGTCCGCACGGAGAGCGCGTGGACGAGGGGGATGGATTTGGCTTCGGCGGTCACCAGCAAGTCGTAGGAGATCGGGCTTAACTGCTGGGCCAGCCCCCCGGCGGCGGCTTCGACGAGTTCCGTATCGCCGAGAATGTTGAGGACGGCGATCTTGAGACCGGGTTTGACCTCGAAGAGGGGCAAATGGCGTTTGATCCCGGCAATTTCGACGGCGTAGGTTTCGCGGTTGGGCATAGTGAGTATCCTGAGGCAAGCGGTTGGGAGTTGCCCTGATTTTACTCGCGGAGGGCAAGGAGGGCTAGAGGGTGGCCATTGTCAATTGCCTCTTGACCCGCGCGCCTTGGCGCGCTAAAATAACATTAGATAAGCGTCTAATCTTCTGATGTGGCCGACTCTCCCCCGGAATTCTTAGCCTTCTTCAAAGCCCTCGCCGACGAGACCCGGTTGAAGATCGTGGGCCTGCTGGCGCGTGAGCCGTATTCCGGCGAGCAACTGGCCCTGCTCCTGGAGGTGAAGCCGGCGACGATTTCCCACCATCTCGCCAAGTTGGCCGAGGCCGGGCTGGTGCGCGCGGAGATGGAGGGCCACGCCAAGATGTATGCGCTGAGGCTCGACGCCATTCACGCGACGGCCAAAAGATTGCTGGCGCAAGACATCCTGCCCCAAACCGCCGCCGAGGTGGATCTGGAGGCCTACGACCGCAAGGTGATCAAGGATTTTACCAAGCGCGACGGCTCGCTGAAACAAATCCCGGCGCAAGAGAAAAAGTTGCAGGCCCTGCTGAAGCATATGCTCAAAGAGTTTGAGCCGGGGCGCGAGTACGCCGAAAAAGAAGTCAATACTATTCTGGCTCGCTATCACGAAGACACCGCCAGTCTGCGTCGGGCAATGATTGAGTACAAGTTGATGAAACGGGCGAGCGGAAAGTATTGGAGAGCCGCTTCGCGTGGCGGATAGCCGCTTCGCGTGGCGGATAGCCGCTTCGCGTGGCGGATGGCTGATAGCGTATTGCGTAATTCTTATCGCGTAAAATACGGATACGGAATACGTGATACGAAATACGGAACATGAACATGACCGACTACACACCTGAACTCACACAATTCTTCAAAGCCCTCGCCGACGATGAGCGGTTGCAGATTGCCGGCTTGTTGGCGCGGAAGAGCCTGACCGGCTCGCAGTTGGCTGAGGCGACCGGCCTCAAGCCAGCGGCTTTTTCGAAGCATATACGCTACCTGATCCAGGCCGAACTGGTCAGCGCAGCGGCTGGCAAATACAAATTGCGCCTCGACCACATTCACGCGCTGGCGGCGAAGGTGTCGGCGCGCGCCGCCCCGCCCGTGCCGGAGGACGCCGATGAATTTGCGCGGAATGTCTGGACGGCATTTCTCACGCCGGAGGGGACGCTGAAAGAGATCCCGATGCAGGAGAAGAAAGTGCTGGTCATCTTGCGTCATTTGTTGAATCAATTCGAGGCCGGGCGCGAGTACGCGGAGAAAGAAGTGAACGAGATTATCAAGCGTCTGCATCCGGACTCGGCGACTCTGCGGCGAATGCTGGTGGATTTTGGGATGATGAAGCGGGAACGGGGAGTATATTGGCGAATGGCCGATAGCGAATAGCCGATGGCTGGTGGCGGATTGCTATTGGCCATTTGCCATCAGCTGTCTGCCACCGGCTATAGACTCTCTTTGAAATCGTAAATCCCGTCTCGCACCGCCCAACGGCGACTGCATTGCTCACACAGCCAGTGGTCGCCGTTGTCGTTTAAGTTTAAATTGGCGGAGGCGCATTCGGGACAGCGGAAGAATTGGCCGGGAGGGGCGACCGGGCTGTGGCCTCCGGCTCTAGCGCGGACGAAAAGGCTGGGGGCGAGTTGGATGAATTGGCCGGTCGGTTGGAGGAGGGCGTCGAGGGCAACGAGCAGGCCCGTCGGGAGCAGGCGCTTCAACGGGGCGAGGCGAAAGTACGAGAGGGCGCGCACTCGCTCCGGGGTCAAGTCCACCGCGCGGAGCGCGGCCAACATCGCGCGGGGATGAAAGTCAAAGTTGAGGGCGGCAAATTCCACCGGGGCCAGGTCAAACGGATTCCACGTCTGCTTTTTCAAGAGCCAGCGGCCAATGGCTTTGAGATTCTGTTTGTTGGCGAATTCTAAAATGAACGTGGCGTTGGGTTGCAGGACGGCGCGGATTTGCCCGAGCGCGGCGGGGGCGTCGGCCAGGTGGTGGATAACACGAATCAGGGTGGCGCAGTCGAAGAGGCCGGGGACAAACGGGAGGCGATAAGCGTCGGCGGCGACGTAGAGGTAGCGCTCACTGCGCCCGAGGCGGGCTTGCGCTTGCTGGAGTTGCGTGCGCGAGTAATCCAAGAGGACGACGCGTTCGAAGTTGGCGTAGCGCGGGGTGTTGCGGCCGGCGCCCGCGCCGAGTTCAAGGAGCAGTTTTCCGCGCAAGGGCAAAAAGGCCCGCAATGCGCGGGCCTCGGTCTGGTCTTCGTAGGCGCGTTCTCCCGTGTCCCAGAAGGTCGCCTGATAGTGCGAGCCTTCGTAGTCACAAACAGGAGGCCGGTCGGTGGTCATCGGCGCTTAAAAATGAAGCCGGGGATTTCGCCCCAACTAGAGGGGAGCCCGTCGAGGAGAAGTTTATAAGGTTCAACTAGTTTTGCCAGATTCTTGAACGGTTCGTCCAGGTTGGTCTTGGCGAGTTCAATATCCACCGGCACGGTCAAATTCACTGGCACAGTCAGGGCTATAGGGATGGTCTTGCTGACCGGGACGGTCATATCCAGATTGATGTTAAGCGGCGTGCCTTTGGGGAGAACGATGTTGATGGCAATCGGCGAACCATTGAGAAAGATAGTGGCGTTTTGAATGGGAGTATCCTGGGTGAGGATGACGGCGGTATCTTGTTTCAGAGGCAGGTCGAAGACCACCGGGATGGTATCGTTCACTTGAATGAAATCGTGAACTTGAATGGTGGTGATGATGTGGGCCTGATCCATCAATACGAAATTATTGTAGAGGCCCCCAATGAGCGGGGAGGCGATGTTGTTTTTGATTTGGAAAATGAGCATACCCAGCACGATGAGGACGAACACCAAAATGATGTTGACGAGGAACGAGAACAGAATGGCGAATTTCCAGAACCCGCTTAGGCCCCCCGCCCCGGCGGGTTTGCCATCCTTGGGCATTTTCTCGACCTTGCCATTTTTCTTCGGGGCCAGCCCGGATTTTTGGTAGGCTTCTTTCATTTCAGAGGTATCCGCTTGCATGGCGTTCTCTCCTCAATCGCGTTTTTCGGCGCATTTTTCGGCCCGCAGGCCGTATGGAGTCAATTTACAAATCAAACGGGCGCGATAATAGCATCCCGACTCTTTTAAAGCAAACGAGTCACTAACCATTTAGCGACTCGTTGCAAGATCGCTGGCTATAGGCGTTGACCAATCCTGCACGTGATGAAAATCACGGCATATTCAGTGAAAGAGTTTCAGCGTATGGATCTGCTTGCGTACCAGACACAAGCACATAGAAAATACTCTGCTCTGAAATGTCGAAAACGGCTATTGCCTGCTTAGTAGGATACGGCATTATTTCCACATTATAAACACTGGCGCATCAGTCACTGCCAGATTGACTGAACCGCCGCTCACCGTCAGCGTCTGCGTTTGCCCGGCATAGTCGGTGACAATCGCCTGCGTCGCCCCAGCGGGCGCAGTGAGGGCGAGCGTGGGCGCATCCCCTTCGGCCCAAATCGCTTCCAGCGCCGGCTGTCCCTGGCGGTTGGCAAAGACATAGTGATACAGCGCCGGGCCCGAAGCAAGCGCTTGTTGAAAATAATATTCGGTCCCGATGGTCTCGGCCGCTAATTGGTAAGTGCTGGCCGCGGGGCGCAGGGCGCCGCCATTACCGAACAACCCGACCTTGTCGGGCTCCGGCGCATCGGTGTTAATTGTATCGGCCGAGAACCACACCATCGCCTCCAACCCCAGTGATAAGCCGGTGACGAGTTTCTTGAAAACCTGCTTGGCGTGCTCCGGCCCTTCAGCCCACGCCAGATCCGGCCCCCGCTGGCCGAGCTCATTCGTCAGCACGGCGGGCGTATACCCCGCGCGCCCGGTGCGCCACGCAATCCAATCCACCACAAAGTGCAAGACTTGATAGTCTTCGTAGAAATGAAAGTTGACGGCATCAAGTGAGCCTTTGAGATGGTCAAGCATATACGTCAGGCGGCGACATTGCTCCTGCACCACCGCGCGGTTCATATAGTTCTCGGCGTCGGCCGGCGTAAGGATCTGCACTTTCCCCGTGCGCGATTCGGCGAGGTAGTAATCTACTGCGAATTGTAAAGCCGCTTCGCGCGTCAACGTCTCCGTCTGAATGTAATCTGCGGCGGCACAGATGCCCCACACCGAACTGACCACGCCGCTATCCGTCACTTGCACGTTGGGGTCGGCGGCCTTGATGGCTTTGTAGGCGGTTTGAGCCAGCCGCACGTATTCCTCCGCCGTGCCGCCCCAGAAAGGTTGTGAGTTGGCTTCATTCTCAATCGCCACGTAATCAAAGTGGCCTTGGTAGTGAGTGAAGAATTGGTAGACAAAGGCGTAATACCCCTGGCTGTAACCGTACTCTGCGCTCCACTGCTCGCTCAAATCGTCCGGCGGGAACGAGCGGCTACCACCGTTGCGCGCGTCGGGCGGGTTGCCGTTCATCCAGCCCCGCCCGACATAGAGCGTGGGGAACACCCGCAGGCCGGCGGCCTCAATCGCTTGAATAGCCTGGTCATTGGCCGTCTGGAAGGACATCTGCCCTTTTTGCGCTTCCGCCACCGCCCACTCAAGCGCCACGCGCATATAGCGCGCCCCGCTGGCGGCAACCGCGGCAATGGCCTGCGGATCGGAGGTGGAGCCGGAGCCGTTGGGGATGACGGTGAGTAACCCGAACCCGGGCGCCTGGGCGCCGACATACGCCCTGGCGGTGAGATATAAATACGCACTATCGGCGTCATTCGACGGAACCATATTGCCGGCCGACGAGGTGACTCGCGCGGTTGTCACGTACGGCCCGGAGGTGATGCTTGGCGACAGCAACTTATAGGTGACGGTCGAGGGCGTTGTGGTGGTGATACTGGAGGCGTGGCGGCAGGAGATGTAGAACGGGGCGGAGGTCGTCGCCCCGCACAGCCAGCCGGTCCCGAAGGAGGTTTGCCCCGCCACCCACGACCAACCGCTCGGAATGGTCTGCGAGAAATAGACCGGGCCGGTGGTCGCGGCAGTCGAGTCGCTGACCTTGGTGATGATGACGGTAAATGTGATATTGGAGTTGCCCGTGACCGTATATGTCGTGGTCGTGTTGACGGTGGTGGGCGGGATGGTTGTCGGCGCGACGGCGCGGATGTCCAACGCCAGATCGGGAGCAGGGACGGCCATTGGGTCAAGACTTGGTTGAGCATAGATGATATCCGGGTCGTAAATTATCGCCATGCCACCCGTGCCCGCAATATCCACGTTATCGCCGATGATTTGGGATTGAAGCACGAAGGTGCCGCTGTTCCCGTTAACAGCAACAGCGGAGCACGGCGAAAAAATCGTGCCGACTAGGGGTGTTGAACCGCCGCCGTTAAGGGTTATCGTGCCGCAGGCGGGCGAGGGCGCGTAAATCAACAGTCCCTTCCACGAGCCGCTGTCCATGGCCCACAGCTTCATGTTCGCTGCGGCGCTCATGCCCCATAGGACTGAACTGGTGGAGATGTTTCCAGAGAAATAAATGAGTACACCTTCACCCGGATCCTGGATGCCATTGCCATTCGTATCGGTGGTGAGGATGCCTTGCAATGTGTTTACCGCCCCGCCGAGGCAATAGATGCCTCCAGTCAGAATTATCTTAGAGGAGGAGCTGACACTCCAGTCGCTGGCGTAAGTCCCGGGCAAAAGGGTGGCGTCCCCGCCGCCGTAAGTCCTGGCCGAGCCGCACTCACTGCTCGTCGGCAGGGGTATGTTCGTCGGCGCGGCAATCGCTGTTGCACCCGTAATGACGCCTCCATCAGCGCTAATATTGCCGTAAGGGTTGTAGATACCGCCGACTGCGCCGAAGCTCCCCCCTTCAATAATGACGGAACTTGAGCCATTAGATACGACGGCCGCGTTGCTTTGATTAGTGCCAGGGCCACAATTTGAATTAGTAAAAGCGCCACCTAATATATTCAGGTCGCCAGTCCCGTGAAACCAAAGCGCGCCACAGTCGATGTCAGAAACAGCCATGATTGCTTGCCCAGAGTAAGGATAAACCGGGTAGCGCGTAGTCACGGTAACTTGCAAAGTGTATGTCGTATTGCTGAAGTCGCCTCCCACACTGGTGACAATGATGTAGTAATAACCTGTGGTCGAGCCAACGGTGTAGGAAATGCTTTCGTTCACTGTGCCCGAGTTAGTGGACGCAGCGGCGCTGAGTTGGTTAGGCTTGTCGAGGTAGAGGTCGTAATCCGCAGGCAAGTTGGTGAGAGTTACACTAATCACCGCGTCGGTCTGGGCCACTAAGACCTTGAAAAAATCAATGTCATCGGCGGTATGAATACGGCCAGCGAGTAAATTGCCGCTGTTAACCGTGAATGCTTGGGCATAGTTTTCATTTGGCTCATACGGGTCGCTAGGGGTAGCGGTGGCGGTAGGCGTAATAGTTGGGGTGCTCGTATCTGTGGGCGTGTGGGTAGGTGTCGCCGTGTCTGTAGGCGTGGGAGCATTGGTAATAGTTGGCGTGTTGGTTGGGGGCGAAGTATTGGTGGGTGTCGTGGTGTTGGTCGGGGTGGTGGTCGCCGTGGGCGTGCTCGTAAGAGTAGGGGTGTTAGTCGGTGTGGGTGTATTAGTTGGAGTATGGGTAGGCGTAGCGGTGGCAGTTGGAGTAGGCGTGGCCGTCGGCGTGTGAGTGCCCGTCAGGGTCGGAGTACGCGTGGCCGTTGGAGTTGGGGTCAGCGTGTCGGTGGGTGTCAGCGTGTGAGTGGCTGTTGGAGTTGGAGTATGCGTGGCCGTTGGAGTTGAGGTCAGCGTGTCGGTGGGCGCCGGCGTGGCCGTTCCTGTGGCAATTGGAGTCAACGTCTCGGTGGGCGCCGGCGTGTGAGTTGCTGGCACAGTATGCGTAGCAGTTGCCGTTGGGGGCAGTGTGTCGGTTGGCGTTAGAGTCCCGGTGGGCGTCGGCGTATGAGTGCCCGTCCGGGTCGGAGTATGCGTGGTCGTTGGAGTTGGGGTAAGCGTGTCGGTTGGCGTTGGAGTGGCCGTTCCGGTGGTGGTCGGAGTCAGCGTGTCGGTGGGCGTCGGCGTGTGAGTTGCTGTCGCCGTATGCGTGGCAGTTTCTGTTGAAGTCGCGCTTGACGTTCTAGTTGCAGAAGGGGTTGGAGTCAGAGTAGTTGTTAATCCATCTGCTTTAGAGATTACTGGCAAATAGATTGTGTAAGTTAAGACTAACGAGGGAAAGTAACTCACCCTATTAATTGAGTTGCTTTGCTGTGCATTCCGGGATACTTGGGCACTGGCGGTAAATGCGGTTATGCGCTCAGGGCTTACGGTGAAGACAAATAAAATGGCCGGCAGGAACAATAGCGCCGTAATTTGACGCAAAGGGTGAGGATTAGCAGAGGATATTTTCGGCATGAACTTGCCCCCATCCCACCATCGGACCGCAAGAATTATGCACCTTAATTTCGTCCAAATTGTGTCTTGACAAAGGGGTCCACCATATTGTAACACCTACCTGGACTTACGCAAAAGTTCTGTCAAACATAGGGCAATCGCGTTTTTCGGCGCATTTTTCGGCCCACAGGCCGCACAGAGTCAGTTTACGAATCAAACGGGCGCGATATTAGCATTCCGACTCTTTTAAAGCAAACGGTCATAACCAACAACTAACCATTGTCATTTCATCTTGGTTGCCGCTAGACCGGAAATTAGCGGCGGAATGGCAAGCCGAGGCCGTCACAATCTGCTAATAAGTAATCGCTATACTGTAAGCCGCCTCATTGACCGGGCGGCTTTTTGTTTGCCCTCTCGCGGCATGGGGCTATAATCCTCGCGCTGTCATCCTCAACGGGCGGATTTTTTATTTACGAGACCTTATGCCGATTAGCACCCTAGCCGAGTCTAAAGACGAGATCGCGCGGCTTGCCAAGCACTATGCCACGAACCGCAAAGCGTTTGAGGCCCCGGCCTATAAAGAAGCCCATGCCCGGCAAGAACTCATTGACCCGCTCTTTATGGCGTTAGGGTGGGACGTGCATAATACCCAACGCCTCGCCCCGGATTACCGTGAGGTGGTGATTGAGGACACGCTAGAGATTGAGGGCCAAAACAAAGCCCCGGATTACGTTTTCCGCATAGGCCGCGAGCGTAAATTTTTTGTCGAGGCCAAAAAGCCCGGCGTGAAACTGGATACCGCCGCTGGCCCGGCCTTTCAACTGCGCCGCTATGCGTGGAGCGCAAAACTCCCCCTCTCGCTACTCACTGATTTTGAAGAATTAGCCGTTTATGATTGCCGTATCCGCCCGGCCCTCAAAGACAAGCCGAGTATGGCGCGGGTGAACTATTACACTTTTGAGCAATACGCGGATGAGTGGCAAGCCGTTTGGGATGTATTCTCACACGAGGCAGTATGGGGCGGCTCGTTTGACCAATACACCCAAACGACCAAAGGCAAGCGGGGAACCTCCGAAGTTGACGCGGAATTTTTGAGAGAGATTGAAAATTGGCGAGAGGCCATCGCCCGCAATCTCGCCCTCCGTAATCCCCGCTTGACCATTGGCGAACTAAACGACGCGGTACAACGGATTATTGACCGCATTATCTTTTTGCGAATGGCGGAAGATCGCGGCATAGAAGATTACGGGCGGTTACAACGCCTCGCGGAACGCGAGGACATATACGCGGGCCTCGTGGCCCTCGCCCAACAAGCTGACGCGAAATATAACTCCGGCTTGTTTGACTTCTCCAAACGGGGGGATACGTTAACCCCAAAACTCGCGCTGGATGACAAAACACTTAAGCCCATTTTGGCCGGGCTGTATTACCCCGAGTCGCCGTATGAGTTTAGCGTTTTGCCCGCCGAAATTTTGGGGAATGTGTACGAGCAATTTTTAGGCAACGTCATTTACTTTACCGACAAGCACCAAGCTAGGGTGAAAGAAAAGCCCGAGGTGAAAAGCGCACATGGCGTGTATTACACCCCGGCCTATATCGTGGCCTACATTGTCAAAAACACATTGGGCAAACTGACCGAGGGGAAAAGCCCCAAGCAACTGCGCGGCTTGCGCGTGTTAGACCCGGCCTGCGGCTCTGGCACGT
>Ga0315281_10003693_pt1 | contig 22391 bp, 19 predicted proteins | sample YL17G07_0_MG_FD_204540 | JGI IMG/M metagenome (GOLD analysis project Ga0315281, IMG submission 204540) | Sediment microbial communities from Yellowstone Lake, YNP, Wyoming, USA - YL17G07_0 | ecosystem: Environmental > Aquatic > Freshwater > Lake > Sediment | place: USA: Wyoming | collected... | reverse complement strand
GACCGCTGGGCGCTGCGCTGCAACCCGTCCAGCGGCAACCTCCACCCCACCGAGGCCTACGTGGTCTGCTCCGGCGTTGCCGGGCTGGAAGCCGGCGTCTACCACTACGTCAGCCGCGACCATGCGCTGGAGCGTCGCTGCGGCGTAGCCGCGGAGCCCGGGAGCCTGCTCGTCGGCCTCTCCTCCATCCACTGGCGCGAAGCCTGGAAATATGGGGAACGCGCCTTTCGCTACTGCCAGCTCGACCTGGGCCATGCCCTCGGCGCCCTGCGCTATGCCGCCGCCGCCCTGGGATGGAACGCCACGCTGCTGGATGCGCCGGGCTCCGCGAACGTCGCGCAACTGCTCGGCCTGGACCGGGCGCAAGACTTCGCCGCAGCCGAAACCGAGGAGGCCGATTTCCTCGTAGCACTTACGCCGCGGGCCGCCGCAATGCCGCTGCCGCTGGGCGACTGGAGCGGCAAAGCCAACCTGCTCGACCGCCATCCCATGTACCGCTGGCCGGTCATAGCCGAGGTGGCGGCCGCCACGCACAAGCCCGACACGCCGCCCGTCGCCTGGCAGCGACCGGCCTTCCCGCCGCTGCCGCCGCAGGGGGACGCGCGCGCCGCCGACATCATCCTGCAACGGCGCAGCGCCCAGGCCTTCGATGCAACAGCGGTGATGCCCGCTGCGCACTTCTACCACATGCTCGACTGCCTGCTGCCGCGCGCGCTGCCGCCTTGGGACGCATGGGAATTCGAGCCGCGCGTCCATCCGGTGTTGTTCGTGCACCGCGTCGAAGGCATGGAACCGGGCATCTACATCCTGGTGCGCGACCCCGCGGCGCAGGAGCGGCTGCGCACCGCGCTGCGCGAGGAATTCGTGTGGACGAGGCCGGAGTGCACGCCCGCCCACCTGCCGCTGTTCCTGCTGGTGCCGACTGCCTGCGCCAAAGCGGCCAAGACCATCAGTTGCCGCCAGGCCATCGCCGGCGACGGCTGCTTCTCGCTGGGCATGCTGGCGGAGTTCGGCGAGGTGGTGGAACAAGCACCTTGGCGCTATCGCCAGCTCCATTGGGAAGCCGGCCTGCTAGGCCACGTGCTGTATCTCGAAGCCGAAGCGGCGGGTTTTCGCGGCACCGGCATCGGCTGCTTTTTCGACGACGCGTTCCACGAAGTGCTCGGCGTCGCCGACACCCGCTTCCAGTCGCTCTATCACTTCACCGTCGGGCTCCCCATGATCGACGACCGCATCACCACCCTGCCCGCCTACCCCAGCCCACGGGAAGCGCCACGATGAACAAAGCCCCCTTCCGCCGCATCCAGCCCTTCCAGGCACAAGACCTGCTGGCGCACCCGGACATCCACGTCATCGACGTGCGCGACCGCAACTCGTTCGAGCAAGGCCGCATCGGCGCGGCGCAGCATGCCGGCATGCCGGAAGTGGAACGCATGGTTTTCAGCGTGGCCAAGAACAAGCCCGTGCTCATCTACTGCTACCACGGCAACGCCAGCCAGACCTACGCGCAGATGTTCGCGGACTTCGGCTTCCGCGAGGTCTACAGCCTCGACGGGGGCTATGAAGCCTGGCAACTGGCGGCCCGCGCCGGGCACTTGGCAGACGACTTGAACGCATGGCTGGCCGGGCAGGGATTCCCGCCCAACGGCCTCGACGCGACCATCGCCAACCGCACTACGCCGCTGATGCAAGCCGCACGCCTGGGCGCGCTGCCCATCGCGGCGCAACTCATCGCCGCCGGCGCCGACCTCGACGCGCGCAACGGCGACGGCAACAACGCCCTCTGGCTGGCCTGCTTCCACGGAAGTATGGAGATGATGGACCTGCTGATCGGCAAAGGCATCGCGCTGAACAACCGGAACGACAACGGCGCAACCTGCCTGATGTACGCCGCCTCCGCCAGCAAGACGCCGGTCGTCGCCAAACTGCTCGAAGCCGGCGCCGACGCCGGACTGCAAAGCCTGGACGACTTCACCGCGCTGGACATGGCGGCGAACCTGGAATGCCTCGGCCTGCTGCGCAACGCCACGAAAAGCTTGCGCGCAGCCTCGCGCCAGGAAAGTGCACAGCTCCTGTAGGGTGGACAAGTTTTACCTGCCCACGCAGTTTGGCGTTAAACCGGTGGCAATCCTGACGTGACGGTAGACGCTGCCGTGCTTGCGTTGGAATCATAAAACTTGCATTCCTGGGCAGCGTGTACCATAAATTGAGTGGCAGTTCGTCAGGCTGGCGATTCCCGTCGTCAACCGCCGGCTCGCGCGGCCGGGACGAAATGCCCGGGGCCGGATCGGGCTCCGGATGCATTGGCAGCCACAAGAAAGCGGACAGAGAATCGCCGACGGTGGCGGTGCAGATAAAGCAGGCCCACAGGAAATTGCCGGAGGAGGTATGGTCGTGCCAGGCACGCCATTTTCAGCTTTGCTTCGGCGCAAGCCTGGGTGGTCGAATCACTTGGCAGATTTTCGATTTGCCCGGCTTGCGCGTTGGTCCCTTGGCGTTGGTGCGCTGTTGTTGTTCGCCATCGCGAATGGCATGGCCGCCGAACCATGCACACCCGTGGTCGGCCGGCTCGCCTCGGCGGAGGGCGTGGTCGAGATCCAGCGCTCCAACAGTCCGTCGTGGAGCCGGCTTCCCCTCAACGCTACGCTCTGCCAGGACGACACGGTGCGCTCCGGCGAACGCAGCCGCGCCACGCTGGCGCTGGTCAACCAGGCGGTCTTGCGCATCGACCGGAACAGCGCGGTGCAGTTGAGCAACATCGTCGCCGAAAAGGACAAACGCTCAATCCTGGATCTGTTGCGCGGCGCGCTGCAGTCGTTCAGCCGCAAACCCCGGCGCATGCTCGTCAACACCCCCTACCTGAACGGCTCCATCGAGGGAACGGAATTCGTGTTCCGCGCGGAGAACGGGCGCAGCACGCTTACCGTGTTCGAAGGCACCGTGGTCGCGTCGAACCCGCAGGGCCAAGTCCCGGTGGGCGCCGGCGGGTCGGTCGCCGCCGACGCCGGCAAGCCGCCGCTTCCCTTCACCCTGGTACGGCCGCGCGACGCGGCCCAGTGGTCGCTCTACTACCCCCCAACCGTAGCGGCGCCCGGCCTTGCCGGCGCCGCGCCGGGCAGCGCGGAGAGCCACCTTTACCAGGCCGCGCAAAACTTCTCCACGGGCCGCGTGGAGGAGGCGCGCAGCGATATACGGCAGGCGCTCGCCCTCGACCCCAGGATGGGTTCCGCGCTGGCGCTCAGGGCCGTCATCGGGGTGGTGCAAAACCACAAGGCCGAGGCCATGGCGGACGCCCGGCAGGGAGTCGCCCTGAGCCCGGACAGGACGGCGACGTGGATCGCGCTGTCCTATGCGCAGCAGGCCGATTTCCAGATTCCGCAGGCGCGCGACAGTCTGCTCGAGGCGGTGAGAGTGCAGCCGCAGGACGCCCTGGCCTGGGCACGCCTGGCTGAACTGCATCTCATGCTGGGCGAGCGGGAACGCTCCGCGGAGGCAGCCGGCAGGGCTGTGGCCCTTGCCCCGGACCTGGAGCGGGCACAGCTGGCGGTGGGGTTCGGCGCTGTCGGAATTCCGCAGCACCGATGCGCGGCAGGCGTTCGAAAAGGCAATCAGCCTGGATTCCGCCGACCCGCTGGCTCACCTGGGCCTGGGGCTCGCCAGGATCAGCTCGGGCGAACTGGAGGAAGGGAGGCGCGGCCTGGAGGTCGCGGTGGCGCTCGATTCGAACAGCGCGCTGCTGCGCGCGTACCTCGGCAAGGCCTATTTCGAGGAGAAGCGCACGTCGCTGGATGCGCAGCAATTCGCCATTGCGAAAGAACTCGATCCCCTCGACCCCACCGCCTATCTCTACGACGGCATCCGCGAGCAGACCGCGAACCGGCCGGTCGAGGCGCTGCGCGACTTCGAAAAATCCAGGGCGTTGAACGACAACCGCGCAACCTATCGCGGGCGCCTGCTGCTGGACAAGGACCGCGCGGCGCGCGGCGTCAGCCTGGCACGGGTCTACAACGACCTGGGCTTCACGCAACTCGGCACCAACGAGGCGGCGCAATCCCTGGCCCTGGACCCGTCGAACGCCTCGGCGCACCGCTTTCTGTCCGACAGCTACCGCGACTCGTCGCGCCAGGAAATTTCACGGGTGAGCGAGCTGCTGCAGGCGCAGCTGCTGCAGGACATCAACATCGCCCCGATCCAGCCCAGCCTGGGCGAGACCAGCATCGCCACCCGCGGCGGCCCGGCCAGCGTCGGCTTCAACGAGTTCACGCCGCTGTTCCAGCGCAACCTGACGGAGGTCGACGCCAGCGCGCTGGCCGGCACCAACGCCACGCGCTCCGGCGAGTTGGCGGTGTCGGGCGTGCACGGCCCCTGGTCGCTCAGCGCCGGAGCGTTCACCTACCGCACCGACGGGTTCCGGCCCAACAACGATCTGATGCACAACGCCTACAACGTGTTCGCGCAGGTCGCCGCCTCGCCGGAGGTCAACCTGCAGGCGGAATTTAGGCGGCGCAACACGCGTAGCGGCGACCTTGTGGCCCAGTTTGCCCTCGACTCGTTTCTTCCCGGCTTGCGCAGGACGTTCGACGAAGACTCGGCCCGGGTGGGTGTCCGCATCACCCCCGGCACGCGATCGACGTTCCTGCTGTCGGCAATTTCTTCCGACCGGACGGAGGCGGGGTCCGTGCTGGACGACGCGAGCCATGCACCCTTTTCCTATGCCTTCAGTACCCGAACCAGGGAAAAGGCCAATCAGGTGGAAGGCCAGTACCTGTTTCAGGAAAAGGACTTCAACCTGATCGCGGGCGTGTCGTCGGCGAGAGCAAGCCAGCATCTGAACATGGATCAAAGCTACTACATGACCGTCGATCCCTCGATCAATTTTCCGATACCCCCGAGCGACGTGAGCCCAAACATCGAGGACGTGCGTGGTTACGCATACGGCAACTTGCGCATCGCTGGCACGGCTACCGGAACGCTGGGCCTGAGTTACGGCAACTATAGGGATGACACCCACCAGCTCACTGTCCACCGCCTAAATCCGAAAGCTGGCGCGCGATGGGACTTGACTCCCGTTTTGCAACTACGCGTTGCAGGCTTTCGAGCCGTCAAGCCTCCGCTGGCCACCAACCGGACCCTGGAGCCGGCGCAGATCGCCGGTTTCAACCAACTCTTCGATGATGTCAACGCGACCAGGAGCACAGGCTATGGTGCCGGGTTGGATTGGCACGTCAGCAAAGATGTGGCCGCAGGCGTCGAGCTAACCCAGCGCAAATTTGAAGAGCCTGTGCTTGTCAACAATGTTGCACAGTCTGAAGATCGGCACGAATGGCGGCGCATCGCTTATGTCTATTGGACGCCTGCGCCGCGCTGGAGCCTCCGTGCCGAAGCAGTCCATGACCGGTACGAAAGCGACGAAGCCTCGCTGGACGCGAATCGTCCGAGGTACTTGAAGACGGTCACCGTGCCCCTGCAGCTTCGGTATTTTCGTCCGGACGGCTTCTTCGGCGGGCTCGTCGTCACCCTGGTCGACCAGGCCCTGCGCCGTGGCGCCAGTTCAACGCTGCCGGAAGGACGTGAAAAATTTGCCGTCACCGATTTTGTGGCCGGGTTTCGGCTGCCGCGGCGGATGGGTCTCGTCAGCATCGGCGTGTTCAACCTGTTTGACCGCCAGTTCATGTTCCAGGGAGATGCCTATCGCGCAACCCAGGACGAGGCAAAGGGAACTCCCTATGTCCCTCAGCGCACGGTGATGGGAAGAATTTCGTTGAATTTTTGAATCACGTCTGCGGCTTTTGCGGGAGCCGAATCTGATCCCGCCAGGGAGCACCTCACCCCGTCGGTACCCATAGAGCAGGGGATGGGAGCGCTGCGAAGTTATTTCTTGACTTGAAGGGAGCCATGCAATGCAAAGACATCGTTACGTGAAGACCATCGTGGTTGTGGCCGCCGCCACGGCCTATCTGAGCCTCAGCGCATGCGCCACGAAAATGGGAGGCAAGCCCGGGAAGGGCGATGATCCGGACGATCACCGCCCGTCCACCGCACAGACGGAAATTCCGCTGAAGGTGTGCCCGCCCGGTGTCCAAAACGCCGCTGGTGCGGATTTCGCCATTCTGGGTAAGCTGCCTCGGACCGAAGGAGGGGCGGTTACCTTCGAGGTCTGCGTTCCTGAGGACCCCGGGCATCCGGGCAAGCCGAAAGTCACCATGTGCACCAACGGGACAGGGACAGGCAACGATTGCAGCAAAGCAGCGGGGCACGACATGACCTTCAAGAGCATCCTGGACTTTCCGATGGTGCAGCTTCACGGAAGTACCTGCGTGCTCCTGTGCGCCCCACCCGGCTTTTCGCTGGGCGGCTACTCCGCTTCCTGTACGCTGGTCTGCAGGTAAACCCCGTTGCCCCCGACCGCTGCCGGTCGAGACGGCCCCAGCGTGACGGCGGTCCGGGGAAGCGCGAACCACAAGGAGCGCCGCGATTCACTTGAAGCGGGCCACTTCCCCCGGCGCTAGTACGACAACCCACCGGGCGCGCTGGCGCAACGGGTTGGCCTTCGGACTGTTCGTGGGCCTGTGCGGTGCACTGTTCGCGCTGACCCCCATCGGCATTGCTTTCGAGACGCATGTCGGTCTTGCCACGCTGTTCCGGGTGCGCGGGGCCATCGCCCCGCCGCCCGAAGTGGCCGTGGTTGCGATCAACGACCGCGCTGCGGCAGCCCTCGGCCTGCCGCCCCTGGCGAGAGACTGGCGGCGTTCGGTCCATGGCCGGCTGGTCGAAAATCTGGTCCGGCGCGGGGCGGCGGTCATCGTTTTCGACATCGACTTCCGTCGCCCGAAAGAACCGCCCGACGACCTCGCCTTTGCCCGTGCCGTCGCAGCGGCCGACCGGGTGGTGCTGGTGGAGACGCTGACCGGCAGGCGCCAACCGGTCCTCGACCGCGAGGGCCACCAGACCGGCACGGTATGGATGGAACAGCTGCTGCCGCCGCTCCCCGTGCTGGCTGCCGCGGCCAAGGGGCTTGCGCCTTTTCCTTTGCCCAAGGTCGAGACCGATGTGTTCGGGTTCTGGGCTTTCAAGCCGACCGCCAACGATGCGGGCACTCTCCCCGCGGTGGCCCTGCAACTCTTTTCCCGGGACGTCTACCCGCGCTGGCTGGCGATGCAGGAAACGGCGACCGGGGAGCGCGCGAACGCGCTGCCAAGCCCGGCGCACCCACTCTGGCATGCCACCGAAGTGCGCGAGGCGATGCGCACCTGGCGCAAGGCTTTCCGCGACAGGCCCGGCCTGCGCTACGCAGTCGCGTCCTCGGCCGAAGCAGCACGCTCGCAGGGCCTGCGGCCGGCCGACTATCAGCGGCTCAGGGCTCTGGCCGGGCTGTATGGCGGCAGCGATCATCGCTACCTGAATTTCTACGGGCCGCCCGGGACGATTCCCACCATTCCCTACAATGCCGTGATCACGGGCAGCGACCCCAACGTCGATCCGGCACTGCTGGATTTTTCCGGCAAGGTGGTGTTCGTCGGGTTTTCCGACCTGCTCGACCCGGGTCAGCCGGACCGGTTCTCCACGGTCTTCACCGACGAAAACGGCGTCGACCTGAGCGGCGTCGAGATCGCCGCGACGGCCTTCGCAAATCTGCTCACCGACCGCCCGATAGAGCCGGCGGACGGGGTCGTGACGGTATCGCTGCTGTTCCTGTTCGGCTTCGCCCTGGGTGCCGGCGTCTACCTCGGGGCCGCCATCGTCGCCGTTCCGCTGGCTCTGGCGGCTGGCGGCGCATACGCCTATTCCGCCCACTGGCTGTTCGCCGCGCACGACTACTGGCTGCCGCTGGCAACGCCGCTGCTGATCCAGCTGCCGATTGCGCTGTTCGTCGGCCTGCTGGCGCAGTACCTGCTGGAGCGGCGCCGGCACCGGCGCGTGAGCAGGGCGGTGAGCTACTATCTGCCGGAACGCGTGGCCCGGGAGCTCACCGAAACGGAGATCGATCCCACCGCCCTCAACAAGGTCGTCTACGGCATCTGCCTGGCGACCGACATGTCGGGCTTTACGGGCCTGTCGCAAACCCTGTCGCCGACCGGGCTGGCGGACTTCATGAATGCCTACTTCGAAACCCTGGCGCGCGCCTTGAAGCAGCATCACGTCGACGTCACGGAATTTCATGCGGATACGGTCATGTGCGCCTGGACGGCAGCCGATGCCGCCACGTTGCAGCGCCGCAACGCGCTGCTGGCCGCACTCGCAGTGGTACGGGCGGTGGCCGGGTTCAACGCGGCGCGGCCGGGCTTGGGGCTGAACGCCCGCGTCGGCCTGGACGAGGGGCATTTCTTTCTCGGGCACACGGGCGGCGGCGGCCGCATGGGCTACAGCATCCTGGGGGATTGCGCCAACACCGCGGCGCGCCTGGAGGGCCTCAATAAAATCCTGGGAACGCACGTTCTTGCCAGCGAAGCGGCCGTGGCGGGGGCCGGAGACCTCCTGCTGCGCCCCCTCGGGCGCTTCCTGCTGCTCGGGAAGGACGGTCCGACGGCGGTGGTGGAAGCGATGGCCGAGCCGGATACCGCCACCTCCGCTCAGAGGGAAGTCTGTCGCCGCTTCGCCCAGGCGCTCGAAGCCTTCCATGGGCAGCAATGGGCGCGGGCGCTGGAACTGTTCGACCGGCTGTCACTCGACCACCCGGACGACGGCCCCTCCCGCTTTTATGCGGATCGCTGCCGGACCTGGGGAAACCGGCCGCCGCAAGCAGGCGACCCGACCATCATCGTGATGACGTCCAAAGGTTGACGTGAAATCCGCGAAGCAGGCCCGCGTCCATCGCCCCGCAATCACTCGCAAGCAAACAGGAACAGGCGCCCCACCCCACCAGCGCCACCCCGTCCAAACTGGCGTTTCCAGGCTGATTCAACCTAAAAACCGCAGTTCAAGCCACAGAGATCACAGAGGACACAGAGATGAAGCGGGTTTCGCATGTTTTTCCAGCGCACCTGATGTGTGAAGCCAATATCTACGGCAACCCATTGTTCTTACTCTGTGCTCTCTGTGTTCTCTGTGGCTAACTGAGTTTTTAAGGTTCAACAGCCTGCCGGGCTCGCCTCTATCCACAGCCTGCCGCCCTCGCGCTGCACCGTCGAACCCATTTCCGCGCACAGCAGGGTGATCTGGCCGGCGATGTATTCGAAGCGCTCCCCCGTGGCGGCAACGGTACGGCAATCGTCGATGAATACCGGATGGAGGTCTATGCGCCTGAGCCCGGCCCGATCCAGGGTGAGTTCGAACAGGAGCTGGTGGTCGTTTCTGAACGCGGGATCCACGTAGTAATCATCGAGCAGATCCCCTGCCGCATAGACAATCGGGCAGCCACGGTAGATTTCGATGCCGTGGAAGACGTGGGCGCTGTGGCCGAACAGGATGGCGTAACCCATGTCGATGGCCGCGTGGGCGAGGCGTTTGAAGCTCTCCGATGGACGGTTGACCATGTTCGGCCCCCAGTGCAATGCGAGGATGGGCCAGTCGACCGGCGCCGCCTTGATGCGCTCCAGGCCCCGCTGGAACTCCACTTTCGCCCGTGCCTCGTCTTCGACATCCAGATAGGCGATGCCGGGTGTGTGCTCGCCAGCCGCGAAATCCTCCTGATGATCGCAGTAGGCGACCATGCCGAACCTGATGCCGTTGCGCTCGAAAAACACCGGGGCGCGTGCCTCTCCGATGTCCCTGCCGGCACCCGCGTAGCCTATGCCGTGCTCCCCCAAATGGCGCAGGGTATCGTGCAGCCCGGCGACGCCGAAATCCAGAACATGGTTGTTCGCCAGGCTCACGACGTCCACGCCGGCCTCGACCAGCGACTGCGCGGCCTCGGGTGGCGCGCCGAAGTAGAACGCCTTGGGCCGCCCCGGCCAGAGCCGGTGCGATGCCGTGATGGCGCATTCGAGGTTGACGATGGTGAGGTCGGGCTCGCGCATGATGGCGGCAATCGCGCCCAGCGGATAAGACGCTCCGCGCAGTTCGATCTGCTCTCTTACCATGCGGCCCAGCATGACATCCCCACCCAGCATGAGGCGCACCGTCTGTTCCATGATCATCCGGTCACAGCTGGTAGAGCCTGCTCGCGAGATACTTGGCGCGCGCATGGCGCAGCCCCACCAGCAGCGCTGCGCTGGCCGGCAGCGCCAGCAGAACGCCGAAGAAGCCGAACAACTGGCCGAAGGCGAGCAGGGCAAAGATGACCGCGACCGGGTGCAGGCCGATGCGGTCGCCGACCAGCCAGGGGGTGACCACCGTGCCTTCGAGCGCCTGGCCGATGCCGAACACGACCCACACCGGCACCATGCCGGCCAGGCCCTGAAACTGCATCAGCCCGGCCATGGTCGCAAGCGACAGCCCGACGATCATGCCCAGATAGGGGACGAACACCAGCAGGCCAGCCACGAGGCCTATCGGCAGCGCATACTCCAGCCCGACCAGTGCCAGCCCCGCAGCGTAACAGGCGCTCATCACCAGCATCACCGCAATCTGGCCGCGCAGGAACTCGGCAAGCACGCCGTCGACTTCGGCGGCGATGGTGCATGCCTGGACGTGCCAGCGGCGCGGGATCATTTCCTCGATGCGCGCAAGCAGCACCTTCCAGTCGCGCAGCAGGTAGAAGAACACCACCGGCACCAGCAGCAGGTTGGCAAGAAACCCCATCAATGCCAAGCCACCGCTCTTGAGGGAGGGCAGCAGCGCAGCGCCGATGTCCTGGGCGCTCTGCAGGTTTTCCGTGAGCGCATTTTTTAAATGGGCAGCGTCCAGTTGCAACGCGATGCCAAAATTGCGCTCCATCCACGGCGCAAGATCGGCTTTCAGCCAGTCCACCAACGCGGGCAGGCGCTCGACGAACAGCGCCGCCTCCTTCTGGAACAACGGCAGCAGTATCAGCACCAGCGAAACAAATACCCCGGCCAGCAGCAACATCACCAGGACCACGCCCAAGGTGCGCGGAACCTTGTGCTTTTCCAGCCGGTTGACCAGCGGGTTGCAGACGTAGGCCAGAATGGCCGCGAACAGGAACGGGGCGAGGATGGACCCCAGCAGGTAGAACAGCACGCCGGCCACCGCCGCGGTCCCGAGCAGCCAAGGGTAAGGGTTTGGGCTTTTGCCGGTCATTTGAGGTAAAATATCGAGTCTGTTTGCCCGTCAAGCGCCCTACTTTATCTACAAGAAAGCGAGAACTCAACTTGAGCAACTCCGATTCGACCAAAACTTCCTTGAGCTACCGCGACGCCGGCGTGGACATCGACGCCGGCGACCAGCTGGTGGAAAACATCAAGCCCTACGCCAAGCGCACCATGCGCCCGGAAGTGCTGGGCGGCATCGGCGGCTTCGGCGCGCTGTTCGAGATATCCAAGAAATACAAAAATCCGGTGCTGGTGTCCGGCACCGACGGCGTCGGCACCAAGCTCAAGCTCGCCTTCATGCTGGACCGCCACGACACCGTGGGCATAGACCTGGTGGCGATGAGCGTCAACGACATCCTGGTGCAGGGCGCCGAGCCACTGTTCTTCCTCGACTATTTCGCCTGCGGCAAGCTCGACGTGGCCACCGCCACCGACGTCGTCAAGGGAATCGCCGCGGGCTGCGAGCAGGCCGGCTGCGCCCTGATCGGCGGCGAAACCGCGGAAATGCCCGGCATGTACCCGGCGGGGGAATACGACCTGGCGGGCTTCGCCGTGGGCGCGGTTGAAAAGGACAGGATCATCGGCGGCACCACCATACAGCCCGGCGACGCCGTGCTGGGTCTGGCTTCCAGCGGCGCACACTCGAACGGCTATTCGCTCATCCGCAAGATCGTCGAGCGCACCGGCGCGGACATGAATTCCGACTTCCACGGCCGCCCGCTGGGCGACGTGCTGATGGCTCCCACGCGCATCTACGTCAAGCCGCTGCTCAAGCTCATCGAAGCGCTGCCGGTCAAGGGCATGGCGCACATCACCGGCGGCGGCCTGCTGGAGAACGTCCCGCGCATCCTGCAGCCGGAACTGACGGCGGTCCTGGACAAAAACGCTTGGGAAATGCCGCCGCTGTTCCACTGGCTGCGCGAACAGGGCAACGTGGCCGCCGACGAGATGTACCGCACCTTCAACTGCGGCATCGGCATGGCGGTGGTGGTGGCGGCCGAACATGCCGGGCAGGCCATGACGCTGTTGCGCGAGGCGGGCGAGCAGGTGTGGCGGATCGGGCGCATCGACAAACGCGCCGAAGGCCAAGCGCAGACAACAGTGCTTTGAGGAACGCCATGAAAATTTCCGAGCTGGTGGTAAAGGAGGTCGACTCCCTGCCCGTTCAACTGCAGGAAGAAGTACTCGATTTCATCGGCTACCTCAAGACCAAACACGGGGCGGCGGAACAAGTGTCCGAAGAGCGCGAATGGTCCGGCCTGTCTTTGGATGGCGCGCTGAAAGGGATTGAACACGACACTTTCCCGGACTACGGGGAAACCGATCTGGTCGAGCGCTGGCGATGAAGACGGCCGGACAGATTGCATTGATCAGGCTCCCCCAGACCGACATGACCGCAGGAAAGCCGCGGCCGGTCCCGATGCTCGCCGCCCTGCCGGGCCGCCACGACGACTGGCTGGTATGCATGATATCCACGCAAATGCACCAGGTTCTGAATGGATTCGATGAGACCGTCACCACCGATGCCGAGGACTTTCGCCAATCCGGCTTGAAGACCGAAAGCGCGATTCGCGTCGCCCGGCTGGCCGTGCTATCCGGCGACTTGCTGGAAGGTGCGATCGGCCGGATTTCCGCTGAGCGCCTGCAGCGCATCAAGTCCAGACTCTCGGAATGGATCGCGCGCTGAGAGCTGCACCATGAAATCCATCGTCATCCTCATCTCCGGCCGCGGCAGCAATCTTCGCTCCATCCTGGATGCCAACCTGCCGCTGCGCGTCAAAGCCGTCGTCAGCAACAACCCGAACGCTGGTGGGCTGGACATCGCCAAGGCGCACGGCATAGCAACCGTTGTCGTGGACCACAGGGGTTTCGCCAGCCGCGCGGATTTCGACGCCGCCCTGGCGGCCGAGATCGACCGCCACCAGCCGGATTTGCTGGTGCTGGCCGGCTTCATGCGCATCCTGACCGACGGCTTCGTGGAGCGCTACGCCGGGCGCATGATCAACATCCACCCCTCTTTGCTGCCGTCTTTCCCCGGCCTCGACACGCACGCCGCGGCACTGCGGGAGGGCGTCAGGATCCACGGCTGCACCGTGCATTTCGTCACGCCGCGCCTCGATCACGGCCCCATCATCGTGCAGGCCGCGGTAGCCGTGCTGCCGCAGGACAGCGCGGAAACCCTGGCGCAGCGCGTGCTGGAGCAGGAGCACCGGATTTTCCCGCAGGCGCTGCGCTGGTTCGCCGAAGGTCGGCTGCATCTCGGCGCCTCCGGGACCGTCACCCTGGACGGGCCAACGTGGCAGCAGCAGGCTTTGCTGTCGCCATGGGACAAGCCGTGAAACGCTGTGCGCTGGCGCTCCTCCTTTGCCTGTGCGCGACGGTGGTCGGCGCCGCTCCGCAGCGCATCCACGCCACTTACAACATGCAGAAGAACGGCCAACAGATCGCGGTCGTTGCGGAAACATTCACGCAGACCGGCAAACGCTATCAAATCGAGAGTGACACCAAGGGTGTCGGCATTTTCGCCCTGTTCGACAAGGGCGGCATCAAGCTGGTGAGCAGCGGAGAGGTGACCCGCGACGGGCTGCGGCCATTGCATTTCGAACACCATCGCGGCTCCGATCCGGGCAAGCTGGTGGTCGCCGATTTCGACTGGGACAACAACGTCCTCACCCTGAAATACGACGGCCGCACCGAAACAGCCAAGCTGGAACCCGGCACGCAGGACCGTTTGAGCCTGATGTACCAGTTCATGTTCATGCCGCACAAGACCAGGGATCTGGCGTTCCACATGACCAACGGACGCGGCATCGAGCGCTATCGGTACACTGCCGCGGGCGAGGAACAACTCGACCTCCCGGCGGGAACGTTCAAAACGCTGCGCTACTCGCGCCAGCACAAGAACGACGGGGACGGCACCGAAGTGTGGCTGGCCCGCGACAAGGAGCATTTCCCGGTGCGCGTCGTCATCGATGAGAAAAAGGGCGGCAAGCTGGAGCAAACGCTGACGCAGCTCAGCTTCGAGTAGGTTCCGAGCCGTGCATAGATTGCTCATGCGCCCCTTCCTTCTGGCGCTGGCTTTGTCCATCGCGGCCCACCTGTGGCTGCTGTTCACCCCGCGCATTCATTTCTCATTCGACGAACACGCCGCCACTACCGTGATCGAGGCCAGGCTGGCGAACACACCGCCGCCCGCGGTCGTCGCCGCAGCGAAGACCAGGCCCGCCGCGCCTCCAAAGCGCCGCCTGCCTGAGCCGCAATCCGTCCCGCCACCCCAGACGACGCCGGCTCCGGAGACGCCTGCCCCGCCCGTTGAAGAGGCTGCCGCACCGCCCGAGCCGGCACAGCCCGAGGAAGAAGCCCCCACTGAAACCCCGCAGCCTGCCCCGCCGGACCCAGCCGGACACATGCCCGCACTGGCGGAAATCGCATTCGCCCTGCACAAGGGAGAAGACGGCTTGAAGGTGGGCAAGGTCGTGCACACCTGGCAAATCGTCAATGACGGCTACGTCATCAGCAGCGTCACGGAAGCCACAGGGATTTTCTCCTGGATCAAGCCGGGCAGGCTGGTGCAAACCAGCCAGGGCAGGCTCTCCGCGCGCGGGCTCGAACCCGAGTATTTCTGGATACAGCGCGGCCAGTCCGCCGACACCACAGAATCGGCCCAGTTCGACCGCAGGAACAACACTCTGACCTACGGCTCCGGCGCTGAGCGTAGAGCCGTGCCGCTGCCCGATCGGGCGCAGGACCTGTTGAGCTTCGTCTACCAGCTTGCCTTCAACGCACCGCAGACCGGCGCCATTCAGCTCTTCATCACCAACGGCAGGAAGCTCGACAGCTACGACTACGGCGTGGTCAGCGAGGAAACCCTGGACACGCCTTTGGGCAAGTTGAAAACGCTGCACCTCAGAAAAATACGCAGCGCCGGCGAGGACGGCGTCGATATCTGGCTGGGCACGGATTACCGCTATCTGCCCGTCAAGGTGCGGCTCACCGACAAGGACGGGGACAGCGTCGAGCAGGTGGCCAGCGAGGTCCGCCTGCAGTAGGCGGCAGCCGGGCCAAATGGCACTTGGCCGCGAAATCCGCTAAACTCTGCCTCCTTCCCCTCCCGCAAGACCAGGTCCGCAATGCATCTGTCCGCCGAACTCATCGACCACGCCGTTGCCGCGCTGCGCGACATCCTGCACTTCACCGAGCCGGCCGACGTCGCGCTCGGCCGCTACTTCCGCACCTACCACGAACTCGGCCTCAAGGACCGCGGCTTCATCGCCGAAGCGGTGTTCGCCATACTGCGCCGCAAGCTGTCGCTGGAACATGCCGCGGGGCAAGCCACGCCGCGCAAGCTGGTGCTGGCTTACCTCGTCCGCATGCAGGGCATGAACCAGCGCGAATTGCAGCCGTTCATCAACAAGGCCGAGTTTGAGTGGCTGGCCAAGGTCAAGGCGGCCGCAATCAGCGACCAGCCTCTCGCGGTGCAGGCCGACCTGCCCGAATGGCTGGTGGAGAAGCTCCAGGGCACCCTGTCCGAGGTCGATCTGCTCGCCCTGGCGCGCGGTATGCAGCAGGGGGCTCCGCTGGACCTGCGCGTCAACACGCTGCGCGCGAACCGCGAAGAAGTGCTGTCGGCATTCGAGCGCAGCGGCATCGCCGCTACGCCCACGCCGTACTCGCCGCTGGGCGTGCGCATCAAGGAAAAGCCGGCGCTCAACCGCCACCCGCTGTTTCTCGAAGGCCGCATCGAAGTGCAGGACGAGGCGAGCCAGTTGGCCTGTTTGCTGGTGGCGCCGAGGCGCGGCGAGATGGTGGTGGATTTCTGCGCCGGGGCGGGCGGCAAGACGCTGGCGCTGGGCGCGCTGATGGCGTCACAGGGCCGGCTGTACGCATTCGACGTGTCGGACAAGCGCCTCAACAACCTCAAGCCGCGCCTCAAGCGTTCCGGGCTTTCCAACCTGCACCCGCAGTTGATCGCCAGCGAAAACGACCCGAAGATCAAACGCCTGCACGGCAAGATCGACCGCGTGCTGGTGGATGCCCCATGCACCGGACTGGGGACGCTGCGGCGCAACCCGGACATCAAGTGGCGGCAGTCGCTGGCGGCCGTGGCCGAACTTGCGCAGAAACAGAGCTCCATACTCGCGGCCGCGGCCAAGCTGGTAAAGCCCGGCGGGCGGCTGGTGTACGCCACCTGCAGCATCCTGCCCGAAGAAAACGAGCAGGTGGTGGAGGCCTTCCTCGCCGCCCACCCGCAGTTCCAGCTGCTGGACGCCGCCGCCGTGCTGGCGCAGCAGCACATCTCCCTGAACACCGGCAAATATCTGCGCCTGCTGCCGCACCTGCACGGCACCGACGGCTTCTTTGCCGCCGTCATGGAGAGGCAGCCGCAACAGGGAAGCGCCAGTGAGCCGGATGCTGCCGCGTAGCCGCAAACAGCTGGCCGCGCTCTGCCTGCTGGCCGCCCTGGCGGGTGCGGCGGATGCATTCGAGCGTCCCTCGTTCGGCTCCGGCCAAAGCGTGGCCGCCAGCGGCACCGTCCAGGTCGTTTTTACGCCGGGAGACGACGCCGCGGGCCTGATCGTGCAGGCGCTCGACGGCGCGAAGAAACAGGTATTGGTGCAGTCTTACAGCTTCACCAGCAGGCCCATCGCCCAGGCCCTGATAGCCGCGAAGCTGCGCGGCGTCGACGTGCAGCTCATCGCCGACCGCGAGCAGGCCAGCAGGATGGAGCGCAACCGGGTTGCCGAAATTGCCGGCGGCGGCGTGCCGACCTTCCTCGACGGCGAGCACCAGAGCGCACACAACAAGGTCATGGTGATCGACAACGGCACGGCCAACGCCACGGTGATCACCGGCTCCTACAACTTCACCAATGCGGCGCAGTTCAAGAACGCCGAGAACCTGCTCATCATCCGCGGCAACAAGGTGTTGACCGATGCCTACGCCAGGAACTGGCAGCGCCACCGCCCGCATTCGTTCAGCTTTCGTCAGCCGTGATGCCAACGCCCGCTGAAGCCCGCAGCCTGCTGCTCGAACTATTGACCGACTTCGAGCAGACCAGCCTGCTGTGGCAACTCGGGGTGATCGCGGCAGGCATGGGGCTGGCATGGTGGGCGAGCCGGCTGGTCAGGCAGCGCCTCGAACCCGGTGCGGTTGCCGGGGGCGTCGCCCGCCTCATCTTCCCGCTCATTGCGCTGTGTGGGGTGCTGTTGGGCAAGGCCCTGCTCCAGCATAGCATGCACCCGAGCCTGCTCAACCTTGCCGTACCCCTGCTGCTGTCGCTCGCGCTGATCCGCATCAGCGGCTACATCCTGCGCTATGTCTTCGCTCCCAACGGCTGGCTGCAGACGTCCGAGCGCCTCGTCACCTGGGTAGTCCTGGTCGGCCTGGCGCTGCACATCACCGGCTTCCTCCCGGACATCCTGCACCTGCTGGACGAACTGGGGTTCAATTTGGGCCGGCAAAGAATCTCGCTGCTGCTGGTGATCCAGGGCCTGCTGTCGATTGCCGTGACCCTGCTGCTGGCATTGTGGCTGGGCAGCCTGCTGGAAACGCGCATCATGCGCGCAGAAGGGCTGGACCCCAGTATGCGCGTACTCGCCACCAAGTTCGTGCGCGCCGGACTGCTGGTATTGGGGGTGCTTATCGCCCTGCCGGCGGCGGGTATCGACGTCACCGTGCTTTCCGTATTCGGCGGCGCCCTCGGCGTCGGTCTGGGTTTCGGCTTGCAGAAAATCGCCAGCAACTATGTGAGCGGCTTCATCATCCTGCTCGACAAGTCCATCCACCTGGGCGACATCATCACCGCTGACAACCGCTACGGGAAAGTCACCAGCCTGACGGCGCGCTACACCGTACTGAAAGGTCTGGACGGCACCGAGGCCATCATCCCCAACGAAACGCTCATCACCTCCTCCGTGGTCAACCACTCCTATTCCGACCGCAAGATCCGCGTGAAAATCCCGGTGCAAGTCAGCTACGCAAGCCCGCTCGAAACAGCCATGCACATCATGCTGGAGGCCGGGGAAAAGCATCCACGCGTGATCGCGGACCCTCCGCCCCAAGTGCTGCTCAATGAATTCGGCGACAACGGCATCAACCTGGAGCTTGCGGTATGGATCACCGATCCCGAGGAAGGCATGTCCACGCTACGTTCCGACATCAACCTGCGGATTTGGCGCGAATTTCAGCAACATGGGATTGAAATCCCCTACCCGCAACGCGATATACGGATAGTTGGCCAGCCTGCACAAACTTGACCGCTCTGGTGTAAAATGGCACTTGCCAGATTTTGCAGACTGCGTACAATTCAAGACAGACGTGTCTGCTTTCGACACCTTTTTAAAGGACTAAATACATGTTTACAGGCGTATTCGATTTGCCGTGGTGGGGTGTTGTAGCCGTCGCCCTGGGATTGACGCACATCACCATTGCCGGCGTAACCATATACCTGCATCGCCACCAGGCGCACCGCGCCCTTGACCTGCACCCGATTCCCAGCCACTTCTTCCGCTTCTGGCTGTGGCTCACCACCGGCATGATCACCAGGGAATGGGCCTCCATTCACCGCAAGCACCACGCCAAATGCGAAACCCCGGAAGATCCCCATAGCCCGCAGGTTCTGGGCATCAGGAAAGTCCTTTTTGAAGGCGCCGAACTCTACCGCGCCGCGCGCAAAGTCCCGGAAACCATGGAGAAGTACGGCCACGGCACGCCGGACGACTGGGTCGAGCGCAACGTCTACGCCAAGCACAGCGGCAAGGGCATCGTGCTCATGCTGGCCGTCAACCTGATCCTGTTCGGACCCATCGGGCTCACCATCTGGGCCGTGCAAATGGCCTGGATTCCCATAACCGCCGCAGGCATCGTCAACGGCATCGGCCACTACTGGGGTTATCGCAATTTCGCCTGCGAAGATGCCAGCACCAACGTCCTGCCCTGGGGCATCCTCATCGGCGGCGAAGAGCTGCACAACAACCATCACGCCTACGGCAGCTCTGCCAAACTGTCCAGCAAATGGTTCGAATTCGACATCGGCTGGCTTTATATCCGCATTCTGGAAACGCTGGGCCTGGCCGAAGTCAAAAGGATGGCCCCCAAGGTCCGATTCAACAGCGGCAAGGACTACTGCGACATCGGAACCCTGGAAGCGGTCATCACCCATCGCTACGACGTAATGACCAACTTCGCCCGTTCGGTGAAGAGCATCTACACGGACGAGATCCAAAAACTCCGCAACCAGGCGCCCGTGCTCAGCGACAGCAACGCCGTGAAGACCCTCAAGCACTGGCTGCACCTTGACGCCAAGGCATTGCAGGAACAGGAAAAAGCCAAGCTCGACGAAGTGCTCAACATGAGCAAGGTGCTGGCCACCGTCTATACCATGCGCCAGGAACTGACCGCGCTGTGGGGGCGCTCCACCGCCTCCAAGGAGCAACTGGTGAAGCAACTGGAAGACTGGTGCCACCGCGCGGAAGCCAGCGGCATTGCGGCATTGCAGGATTTCTCCAGAAAACTGCGCTGCTACGCCTGACCTGGAAACACCCGCTACGGTGGCTCAGCGCCACTGTAGCGGCTCACCCTCATCCGCGCCTTGCGGACGGCAAGTAAAATCTGGCACTATTCCCCGTCTCCTGTCTTCTTGAGGCTCACTTGCAGCAAAACGCCCTTCGGCTAGTCATTCCCCACCGCGCAGCAGCCTCCTGCCGGCCGGCCCGCAATCCCACACAGGCGATCACACCCCGATGACCGGGCACCAATTGCAAGGAAAGGATTTTCTCTGGCTGCTGGAATCCGCCACCGATGCGATGATCATCGTCGGCCGGGAAGGCGCGATCCTGGTTGCCAACGGCGCGGCGGAGCGGCTCTTCGGGTACGCACAGGGCGAATTGCGCGGACATCGCATCGAGACGCTGCTCCCCGAGCGCTTCCGCGGCGCGCATCTGGCCCAGCGCGAGGGGTTCTCAGCACACCCCCACACCCGCCCCATGGGTGCCGGATTCGACCTTTGCGGCCTGCGCCGGGACGGGACGGAGTTCCCGGCGGACGTGAGCCTGAGCCCGCTGCAAACCGAGCCGGGCGGCCTGGTCATGGCCACCGTGCACGACATCACCCGGCGCAAACTGGCCGAGGAAGCCCTGGCCCGGCGCGCGGCGCAGCTTGCCGAAAGCGAGGCGCGCATGCGCGCCATTGTCGAGACGGCGGTGGACGGCATCATCGCCATCGACGAGCGCGGGCTGATCGACAGTTTTAATCCGGGTGCCGAGCGCATGTTCGGCTACCGGGAGGCTGAGGTGAAGGGCAGGAACATTTCCATGCTCATGCCATCCCCATTCCGCGAGCATCACGACGCCTGCCTCGCCCGCTACCTCGATGACGGCGAAAAAAGAATCATCGGCATCGGGCGCGAAGTGGTCGGTCTGCGCCAGGACGGCAGCACCTTTCCGATGGACCTTGCTGTGGGCGAGATGGTTTTGGGGGGACGGCGCCTGTTCACCGGCATCGTGCGCGACATCGGCGAGCGCAAGCAGGCCGAGGAGCAGCAAACGCGCTTGTTGCGGGAACTGGAAAGCGCCAACGAGGAACTCAAGAGCTTCGCCTACGTCGTGTCGCACGATCTCAAGGCTCCGCTGCGCGCCATCGGTTCACTGGCAGACTGGATCGCCACGGATTACACCGACAAGCTCGACGCCGAGGGCAAGGAGCACCTGCGGCTGCTGGTGGGCAGGGTACACCGCATGGACGCCCTGATCGACGGCATCCTGCAATACTCGCGCGTGGGCCGGGTAAGGGAAGACCGCATTGCGGTGGACCTCAATCCCCTCCTGCACGAGATCATCGACATGCTCGCCCCGCCGCCGGGGGTAATCATCAGCATGGAAGGCACGCTGCCGACCGTGATGGTGGAGCGCACCCGCATCCAGCAGGTATTCCAGAACCTGCTTTCCAACGCCGTCAAATACATGGACAAGCCGCAAGGCCGGGTAACCATCGGCTGTGTCGCCGACGGGGATGAATGGCAATTCAGCGTAGCCGACAACGGACCCGGCATAGAGGAAAGACATTTTGAAAGAATCTTCCAGCTGTTCCAGACGCTGGCCCCGCGCGACAGGGTGGAGAGCACGGGGGTCGGCCTCGCGCTGGTCAGGAAGATCGTCGAGATGTACCATGGCCGGGTTTGGGTCGAGTCCACAATTGGTGAAGGAAGCACCTTTTTCTTCACCCTGCCACGAACCGCGTCCGATGAAAATTCAGCAATCCGGGGAGAACCATGAAGATAACCAACAAGCCCATCATGCTGGTGGAAGACGACCAGGTGGACGCCATGACGGTAAAACGTGCCCTGAAGGAACTGCACGTCACCAACCCGCTGGTGCATGTGGAAAACGGCGAGGAAGCCCTGGCCTCCCTGCTCGACCCCGGCCAGGAAAGACCCTGCATCATTCTGCTCGACCTCAACATGCCGGTCATGAACGGTGTCGAGTTCCTGCAGCGGATCAAGCAGGATCCCGATCTCAAGGCAACCCCGGTGGTCGTGCTGACCACATCGGAAGAGCAGCAGGACAAGGTCAACAGCTTCAACCTGGGGGTCGCGGGCTACATGGCCAAGCCGGTGGACTACCGCCAGTTTGTCGAAGTGATGCGCTCCATCAACAGCTACTGGACCATCAGCGAGATGCCGCAATAGTGTCGTTGCAGCGCGGGCATATGCCGCTTCTGGCAGCAAACCCTTCATGACCAGGCCGCAGATCGGCATTCTCGTCGTCGAGGATGATGTGGTGGACCGCATGGCCTGCCGCCGCGCGCTGTCTGGGCAATCCGACTACGAATTCCTGATATCCGAAGCCGAAAACGGGCGGGAAGGTCTGGCCCTGGCCCATACGCTGCGACCGGACTGTATTCTGCTGGACTACCATCTGCCGGACATGAACGGGCTGGAGTTTCTTGCGCAACTCGCCGACGACACGGGCGACATTTCGGTACCGGTGATGATGCTCACCGGCGCAGACATCGCCTCGGTCGCGGTGGAAGCGATGCGGCGCGGCGCGCGCGATTACCTGGTGAAGGACACACAGCGCCAATATCTCCAACTGCTGCCGGCGGTGATCCAGCGCGTGCTGCGCGAACAGTCATCGCTGCGCGAGAAAAGGCAGACGGAGCAGCAACTGCTCCAGGCCGAAGCCAAATACCGCACCCTGGTCGAGCAGATTCCAGCGATTACTTATGTCGCGGCACTCGACGAGC
>Ga0315281_10003692_pt1 | contig 22392 bp, 21 predicted proteins | sample YL17G07_0_MG_FD_204540 | JGI IMG/M metagenome (GOLD analysis project Ga0315281, IMG submission 204540) | Sediment microbial communities from Yellowstone Lake, YNP, Wyoming, USA - YL17G07_0 | ecosystem: Environmental > Aquatic > Freshwater > Lake > Sediment | place: USA: Wyoming | collected... | reverse complement strand
CGTCAGATCTTTCAGCTCGCGTATTTTCCATGCAGACGTATCATCGAGCGCTTCATACCAGAGGCTCAATGTCGTGTCGCCGATCCCGCCCGTTCGATGGGTACCGGAGGCGTATTTGTTGATGTTCCAGACATAGGGAACAAGGACGCTGGTTTGCCATTTTGTTGAAAGACGCCGGGCATACCCGGTGTTCAACCGGTATTGCCGCAGATCGGATCCCGAAGGATCAGGCGTATACTTCCCATCCTGATTCCAGAATCCATCGTATTTTTCATTGTCGATGGAGACATCTATCATCCCCTGGGAAAATTTCGGCAGAAGCAAGGTCGCGCCGCCTCCGCCTCCGCAGCAGGAACCAGCCATGGAAAGAGAAGGAGAGAGGCTGGCGGTCCCAAGAAACAGGACCGCCAGTATAAGTGATTGCATCGTTTTCGTCATAGTTGATCTGAGTTACATGCCGGATGTCGCAGGTGTTACTGTAAAGGTGGCGTAGCCGTTGGTTCCTGTCGAAGACGTAGCCATTCCGTTGGTACTTTTAACCTCATTGTTTACGCTCATTCTGACATAAATTGTGCCTGTTTGTCCACTGGAAAGACCCGTAAGGTTCGCTATGGACCAATGACCTGCGACAGTACCTTCCGTTGCAGGAAACCATGTTGTTTTATCGGTGGACGCATCAACCGTGATCGGATTGACGACCCATGAAGTATTTTGTTCATTCTTCAGGCTAGTCCCTGTTGCCACTGCGGGATAGCTCATCATGCTTTCCTTGGTTGCCAGGAAGAGTTTGAAGGTGTATTTGTTCATGGAACTTGTCAGCCCGTCATTGAACAGATAATAGGTCCGCTTTTCCGTGGCGGTTCCCGTGGGGCTGCTCAGAATCATGTCGTTCACACCCTTCAAAGTGGTCCGTCCTGTGGTAGTGCCCATGGCCATGCCAACGGGAGGAAAGAACATGGCGGATTCCGTTGAGGTTCCGTTGGTTATATCCACCTTGAGGTCCCAGAACCCCATGCCCAATCCGGATGCCATGAGATAATAAGCCGTGCAGTTGTATGTACCGGGAGTAGTGGTGGATTCAGACACAAGATCTACCGGTGTTGAATGATTCATACCACTGTCCATGTGCATCGTCGGTTTTATCTTCAGCGCAAGTCCTGTGGCCGGCGTATTATCGCGTTTTGCGAGCTTAATCTGAAATTGCGATTTTCCTGCAATGGGAGCCATCATGCCCATACCCGGCATATAAGTGACGCGGTATGAACTTGTCAGCCTTACATTCGCCATGGCCGACATCGCACTATCAAACCGGGTCTTCCAGTCTGCGGGCAAATTGATCCCGGGTACGACTTCGATTGCGACGCCATTATAGTTTCCATCCGCTGTACCGTCGGAAAGGTCTTTTGCCATGGCTTTGATGAGATCGAATTGCTGACCCGGCGTGAGGCCGATATCATGGGCGATCCAGCTGAACGCGGCTGCACGCAGTCCTGCGAGCCGTCGCGGGGCATCAGAACCATCGGTGAGCTGAGAATCCGGATCCTGAGGCGCTAAGGACGTGTCGGGAGTATATCCGAACGCTGCACCGAACACTGACTTCGCGCCGGATACCGATGTGCATGAACCGGATGTCACGAGATCGTGGACGACCGTCGATGAAGGGTCGAGATGAACGGCGGACCCGGTGCTAAGTGTGCCACCTTCAACATAAGCTGCGAGCCTGCCAGCGTTCGTGTTCGAGCCGGTCGCTTCGTCAGTGAATGCTCCGCCCGTAGCTTCAAAGCGAAGGCTCCCGGTAAGGCGGCTGGTAGGAACAGCAACACTGTAGGTGCCGTCGGCAGCAGCGGTAACAGGTCCGGCGACCACATTGCCGCTGCTGTCTTTCACGCTTACCGCGGCGCCGGCAACCGGCGCCGCATACACAGAGCCGGTAATAGTCGTTGTATCCACCGCTGCCGGAGCACTGCTATTGTCGGATTTTCCGCACGACGCTATCATCAGGGTCATGCATACCAAAACCATTGCCAAGCCATTTGATCTGGTTACTTTCATTTTTTGTTCCTCCCGTTCTTTAATGTAAAAGTAATTTGCTTATCGTTTATTCAGCAGGTCGAAGATCTCCCGCTCAAACAGAGTGACAGATTCTTTATTGTAACCCGAATATTTGTGCCGGATTAAGCCATCTGTTCCGACTATGAAGGACGCAGGCAATCCGGAAAAACGAAAAGTGTCCGCAACAACGCCGTCTGTGTCGACCAGAACCGGAAAGGTAACTGGATGTTTCTTCAGATAGTTTGCCACGTTCGAGTCCGATGATTCAATGCAGATACTCAGGACCATAAATCCATTACTTGCATATTTCAGCTGCAGAGTATTCAGTTCCGTTAGTTCCTCTTTGCAGGAAGGGCACCAGGTGGCCCAGAAAGCAAGGAAGACCACTCTCCCTTTGTAGCTATTAAGTGTGACGATATTACCGTACACATCCTTCAGGCTGAATCCGGGTGCGGAATCGCCGACATTCATGGCAAAAACAGTCACAGGAGCCAGCAAAACAGCAATAAACAGTATGGCAATCAGGGTTTTCATTATTCTGCTGTCAACTCACATCCGGAGCTTCTTGTCCTAATGTTTTCACCATGACATTCATGATACTATTGAACCGATATAACAGACGGGCGGACCTGAATCCGCCCGTCTGTTGTGTGCAGGACTTACTTCTTTACTTCAACCTTTGCAACCGGCGCAGAAGGAACATTGTTTCCATGGCATTCAGTGCAATTCTGCTGCGAAGGGATGCCCATGGCTTTGCCAGGAGTCCAATTGGCCTTTGAAACATACTTGCCATCCTTCCATGCATTCAGGTGCACGACAAGCTGGTAAGCAACGCTCGCCGCGACCCGCGCGCAGCGGTCTTTTCTCTCAGGGCTTGCAAGAGCAAAACCGGACGCTTTCATCCATTTACCGACGGATATATGGCAAAGGGGTGAATCGCTGGTCGTTTGAACAATCTTGGAGGGCTGTTTGGGCGTTTTGGGAATGAACACGGGAAGCGCTGTCTCGGAATACCACTGCATGGTTTCAGACCCGATGGATGCGCCGTGTTCACATTCCGGCCCAGCGATTCTTGGTCCGATAATCAGATTGCTGACGATATTGGCGCCAGCATTGGAACCGCACACCGTTCCCCAGCCTGCCATGCCGCCTTCGAGAAATACAAAAGAGTCTCCGGGAAAGGACTTATAAGGTTCGCCAACTTTTTCGCGAAGTTGGAGAAATAAGCTGTTGATGACAGCTGCGCCGCAGAACACGCGATACCACTCGCTGTAAGCGAGTTCGGCGGTCTTTTCAGGATCGAGATTCACATAAGGCCAGGGCCATTTTTCTGTGGAACCGCCCAAAGCTTCGGCTTTGGACACGAACCCAGGCATTGCCGAGGCCAGGGCTGTGATGCCGGCGACGCCGACAGCGCACTTCCCCGCGTTGATAAGAAGACTTCTCCTGGACATTTCCGCATCAAGCATCTTTTCTTCTGACATGTTTGTAAACCTCCAATTTTAGGATAGTTGCTAACACATGAAATATAGAGGCACCCGGAGTCAAAAAAAGGTGACTCCGCTTCAGAAATACCATGTAGAATCATTGAAACAAACGGATATTGCCGAAGCGGAGTCGAGCTTAATAACATACGCACACGTGCATATGCTTATTCCGGGGAGGAATACTCACAACTTCGGTTTTGAATTATTGAATTACTGTTTCGGAGGAAGTTCGTCTTGGAATGCGATATGGAAAGGGTGAAAAGGGGGATTTACGATTTCAGTAACTTTGTTCAGTGCTAAAGGCAGAGAAAGAGAAACGCTTACGTGCACACAGGGCATCTCGCCGTTTGAGGACAGGGCAGGGGTGGCTGTGTGGCAGACATCGAGGATCCCGAGTACAGGTGCTTTGTCTCCGTGGATGGTAAGAGCAAAAGACGGAGGCGCAAGCACGGTAAGTGACAAGGCGATAAGAACGATGATGGCACTAAATCTCATGTGTTATATAATAAGTTTTGAAAACTGAAAAGTCAACGTAAAACTGTAACTTGAGATGCTTTAACATCCGGCATGTTCCAGAGCTTTTTTGTAACGCTCATCTTTCAGTTTGGCATCAGCGCCTTGTGCAACCGGATATGTTGATCTCACGCCCTGCTGTATGGCGTCTATCGACTGAGCGCTGGTCCTCGTTTTTGTCCACGACATCACTCCCCACCGAAGAGCAAAAACTTTATACCCAAGCATCCTTAAAGCAATTAGGGCCTGATTCTCAAGGTGTCCGGTACTGACATACAGAATAATGTCCTTGTCCCTTGGTAATCTTTTAAGTGCGTATTCCGAAACAGTCTCGCGCCAGGGGATATAGATCGCGCCGGGAATATGGCCTTCTTCATACTCCTCTAAAGTTTGCCTCACATCAACGATAATAAAATAATAAACAGCTCATTTTGCACGGTTTTTTTGTAATACAGTTTATTATGAACGGCCGTACCATCATGGCTGACCACTTTAACGCGGAATACATGCGCCGCGAATCTTTTTGGTTCTACATCCGGCAATGCATTACAAGATCGCTTCGCATCATTTATATCATATCGAACAGATAGCTAAGGACATAAAAAATAGAAAAAGCTTGACAGCAGCACAGGCATGTACTATTTTTCATTCACTATAGAAAGGAGGATCTATGTCAAATATAACCCGTTTCGGCGTTTCCATTGATAGCCAGCTCGGCAAAAAATTCGATGAACACATTAAACGTAAAGGTTATACCACACGGTCCGAAGCCATCCGGGACATGATCCGGGATACCCTGGTGGAGGAACAATGGGAATCGGGCAAGCAGGAGACCGTGGGGACTATTACGATTGTCTACAACCACCATACCCGTGAACTGGATCATGCGCTTACGGATATGCAGCACCAATCGTTCCACCAGATCATCTCGTCGCTCCACGTCCATCTCGACGCACATAACTGCCTGGAAGTGCTGGTCGTTAAGGGCAAAAGTCATGAAATTAAGCAAATCGCCGATCGCCTGATCGGCACCAAGGGCGTGAAGCACGGAAAACTGACCATGACAACAACGGGCAAAGAACTTGCGTGATGAACGAGAACAGGTCGGCAGGGAGTAAAACCTTTCTACGGTTTGAAGGCCTGCAGGATTTCAACAAGATCGTACGGATTTAACCACAAAATTGGCTGAGCGTATTTGATTCGACTGGCTGAGTCGGCTGGCGCCGGCCGCGGGCTTCAACCCCGCTGGGCAACCGTGCATGGTTTGTCTTCGGTTCAATTCCGAAACCAGTCTCCAATTATTCTGTTTTTCCGTCATCATTATTGCATTTAATCCTCCAGACGTCTGACAGTTAGGCAGAATCCTCCTGAAGAAGCTATTCACAGCAAGCCCATTATGATTTCTCAGCGTTATACGATAATGGATAAATTATCACATCTAAATTGTGCTACAATAATTAAAATCGTAGCACAATTCTATTGACAGCTGCTGTAAATAGTGTTACACAATCATAAATCGTGTTACCACAAATTCGGCACATGTTTGGCCTCTGATGGCGCACGCAAGATGCCAATGTTGATACAAGACTGGGAGTTGAGAAGTCATTAGCGTGATATACGGGGAAAGGGACCAATTAATGTGTTTCAAAAAGTTACTAGGAGCACTTGTACTGAGTGCAGTTCTGTTTATGCCGTCGGCAGCCTGGGCGGCACACCCGCTTATCACGGACGACGCGGGCACGCAAGGGGAGGGCAAGTTTCAGCTTGAAGTGAACGGCCAGAATGATTCAGACAAGGAAACGGTCAACGGCTTATCGGTAAAGTCGACAGGTGAACAGGTTGGAGCAACGCTGTCCTATGGAGTCATCGAAAACGCCGATCTAGTTCTCAACCTGCCCTACGTGTGGGGCAAAGTCACGGAAAACGGAAAACCCGTGTATGACGAGAAGGGGCTTTCGGACATCACCTTCGAGGTCAAATGGCGGTTCTTCGAAAAAGACGGTCTCAGTTTCGGTCTGAAACCCGGCATCAGTTTTCCGACCGGCAACGATGAAAAAGGACTTGGCGCAGGGAAAGTCGGCTACCATGTTTTTTTAATCGGTACGAAAGAGGCTGCTCCGTGGGCCTTTCATGCGAACCTCGGCTATATCAGGAACGAGAACAAGGCCGATGAAGTGAATAACCTCTGGCATGCCTCTTTGGCCACGACCGTTGAGGTCATCAAAGACCTGAAGATCGTCGTAGATATCGGGACTGAGCGTAATGCGGACAAAGGTGCGGATAATGACCCCGCTTTTCTCATTCTCGGCATGATCTATTCAGTATCTGAAAAATTTGATTTCGATGCCGGTGTGAGGTATGGCTTAGACTCATCCGAGACAGACTTGTCGATGTTGGCGGGAACAACATATAGATTTTAAAAGAACACGATAAGGTAAGGGAAAAAGTCCATGCATATGGCGGATGCTTTACTCTCTCCCGCGGTTGGGGGCACGTTCTGGGCGGGGACACTCGCGGCGATCGGCTACTCCTCAAGAAAACTGAAGGAGAACATCGATGACAAGATGATTCCGCTTATGGGTGTCCTGGGCGCGTTTATCTTCGCTGCACAAATGATAAACTTTACGGTCCCCGGGACAGGTTCGAGCGGTCACATCGGCGGTGGCATGGTCCTCACCATTATCCTGGGACCCTATGCGGCCTTTCTTGCCATCGCCTCGGTCCTGACGGTCCAGGGGCTTTTCTTTGCCGACGGCGGACTGCTTGCACTGGGTTGCAATATATGGAACATGGGGATATATCCCTGTTTTATCGTCTATCCGCTGCTCTATAAGCCACTGGTGAATGACAGTAAAAACCCGGCCCGCATACTGGTGGTTTCGATCTTGAGCGTCGTCATTGCGCTCCAGATGGGAGCCTTTTCGGTCGTCATGGAAACGCTTTTGTCGGGAAAAAGCGAACTGCCCTTCGGGACTTTCATCCTGCTGATGCAGCCGATCCATCTTGTAATCGGCATTGCCGAGGGATTTATTACCGCAGGTGTAATTAACTATGTTCGGTCCACACGGCCTGAGATATTGAAAAGCATTACTGCTGCCCGCCCACTCAATCCAGCGGTCTCGCTGAAAAGGGTCGTTACAATATTCATTCTTTTTACAATCATTACGGGCGGCGTACTTTCATGGTTCGCCTCAACCCATCCGGATGGACTTGAGTGGTCTATTAGAAAAATCACCGGGAAGACCGAACTTGCCGAACAGGAACAGGGAGTCGCACCGGTCATGAAATCGATACAGAAAAAAACCGCCTTCTTTCCCGAGTACAGTTTTCAACCAACGGCGAATGAAACGAAACAGGGAAAGGCCGACCCGTCCTGGCCAAGCGTGGACACTGGCACGTCTGTAGCGGGCATCATAGGCGCCTCCCTGGTTTTCGGGTTTATTTTACTCTTAGCGACAGGGATCAGATTCATCAGGAAAAAACATACCTAACTTTGTTTTTGATATTTATAGCAGGGGAGAGGCTGATTTATCTCCCCGAGCATATCACAGTACGCAGCATGAGAATTCTTGACGATGACTTTTGACGAATCATATTTCAGCATCGGCCGGCTTGACCGGCTTTCCTATGAGGATACCTTCGTGCATCGGCTGGATTCCCGGATTAAGGTTGTCTGCACAATGCTGTTTCTCTTCACGGTTATATCCTTTTCCAAGTACGAGGTCGTCTCACTCATTCCGTTTTTCCTGTTCCCAGTTCTGCTGACTACCCTCGGCGAAATACCAGTACGTTTTTTAGTGAGAAAAATCATCATTGTTTCTCCCTTTGCGATCTTTATCGGTATTTTCAATCCTTTCCTGGACACGAGGATTGTTGCGGTCATTGCAGGAATCCCGGTCTCCGCGGGGTGGCTTTCTTTTATTTCGATCCTTACAAAATTCTCGCTTACCATCAGTGCGGCTCTCCTTCTGATCGCCACCACGTCCTTTCCCGGAATCTGCCACGCGCTCCGCCGCCTGGGCGTTCCCGCTATTTTCGTCGCTCAGCTGCTCTTTCTGTACCGCTATCTCTTTGTGCTTCTGGAAGAGACAATGAGGATCATCCGCGCGAGGGACATGCGGTCCTTCGGCAAGCGAGGTCTTGGCATGAAGGTCGCGGTCCGTCTGATAGGGACTCTGTTCCTCCGGACCGTGGAACGGGCGGAAAGAATTTATAGCGCAATGTTGTCCCGCGGATTTAGCGGCGACATCCCTTCGTTGAAAAAGTATCAACTGCGGAGGCCTGATGCTTTGTTCGCAATCTCAACTATCGCTTTTATTGCCTTATTCCGTTTTGTGCCTGTCACGGAAATACTCGGCCGCGTCATACAGGAGTTCTTTCAATGAGCCACCACTTTGTTGATTTTAAAGACGTTTTTTATCATTATCCAGATGGTACCAGGGCGCTCAACGGCATCTCGTTCCGGATTGTTCATGGAGAATCAGTGGGAATCGTGGGGGCCAATGGATCCGGCAAATCCACGCTGCTGCTGCATATGAACGGGTACCTGATGCCGGGTTCGGGAACGGTGACCATCGGCGACGTTCTGCTCCAGCGGAGCACAGCTGCTGACATCCGAAAGAGAGTCGGCATCGTGTTCCAGTTCCCAGACGACCAGCTTTTTATGCCGACCGTATTCGACGATGTGGCCTTCGGTCCTCTGAATCTCGGACTGGACGAGGAGTCTGTCCGTGAGCGGGTCCGGAACGCCCTGAATATGGTGAACAGCTATGATCTCAGAGACAAGCCGCCGCACCACCTCTCAGGTGGTCAGAAAAGCTCTGTGGCAATAGCGTCGGTCATGGCTATGGAGCCGGACATTCTGGTGATGGACGAACCCGCATCGAACCTCGACCCGAAATCCAGAAGATCACTCATCACCATGCTCAAGACCTTTGTTCACACAAAGATCATCGCGTCCCACGACCTCGATCTTATTCTGGATGTCTGTCAACGCTGCATCGTGATCAGGGATGGCGCCGTGGTCGCTGACGGCGCCTCAAAAGATATCCTTTCGAACAAAACCTTACTTGAAGAAAACAACCTGGAGCTTCCGCTTTCTCTTCAACGATGTTGAATAGTGATCCACCTCTCTTGTCCTTGATTTGCATTCAAAATAACCAATATTCATCCAAGTTCTTTGTTGACACCTCCCTGTAAATGCTGTACTTTTAAATCATGACAGGCATCGTGCTTTCAGGTGGAGAGAGCCGGCGCATGGGCACGGACAAGGCGTTTCTCAAGCTTGCAGGCCTGCCCATGATCGCCCACGTGCTGAAAGCGCTCAGCACTATCACCGACCGTATCATTATCGTGACCAATTCCCCGGCTGCGTATGCATCTTATGATGCGCTTGTGGTACCGGACGCTTTTGACAAGCGGGGACCGCTCACGGGAATTTACTCGGGTCTGCTCGCGGCAACAGAAGCATATAGTGTTGTCGTGGCCTGCGACATGCCTTTTTTGAACCCTGGCCTGATCTCGTACATGGCCGGCCTTTCCGAGGGACATGACATTGTCGTGCCTCAGATCGCCGGGCGTGTCGAGCCGCTCCATGCGATATACTCGAAAAGGCTGTTGCCGCTCATAGAAAAGCGTCTCCAGCAGGATGCGCGACAGATACAGGGGCTCTTCAGCGAAGCACGGGTACGGTATGTAACGGAACCGGAGATCGATCGCTATGATCCCGGGAGACGATCGTTTAAGAACCTCAATACGCCAGAGGAATATAAGGAGGCAACATGTTTGGACTTGGAATGCCGGAACTGATCGTTATTTTGATAATTGTCCTGGTTATTTTCGGCGCGAGCCGCCTGCCCCAGCTTGGAGAAGGGCTGGGAAAGGCGATCAAGGGGTTTAAAAAGGGGATCTCCGATTCCACCCCCAATGAGAACATTAAGGAATCAGAGAAAAAAGAAGGCAAATCCTGATCATCCTTGCTGATACTCTATGAAATGGGTCCTTTCGGGATCTGATAGCGGCGTCGCGGACGCGCTTGCCGGTAAGGCAGGCCTGCACCCGCTCATCGCCAGGCTGATGGTCAACCGCGGGATCTCCGATCCCTCGTCCGCACGGGCTTTTCTCTCCTGTGAGCTGTCCACGCTGTCGGACCCCGCTCTCTTCAGTCAGATGGAAAAGGCCGTAACGCGCATCCGTTCCGCGGTCTCCGCCCGGGAGAAGATCGTCGTTTACGGGGATTACGACGTCGACGGCGTGACCGGCGCCTCGCTCCTCTACCTGGTCCTCAAGCATCTGGGGTCGGAGGTGGAATGCTACATTCCGGACAGAATGACCGAAGGCTATGGCTTGAATGGAACAGCGCTCGAAACCCTGAAAAATGCCGGCGCACAGCTTGTCGTTTCTGTGGATTGCGGCATAACCGCTGTTCGTGAGGCGGCAACAGCCCGTTCGATCGGGCTCGATCTGATCATCACCGACCATCATGAGTTTAATCATCCCAAGACCGAAACAACGACCTCTGTACCAGAGATAGTTTTACCTGATGCCTATGCGATCCTCCATCCCGCCCTGCTGTCGATACAAGCATCTGCTCAAGCGCTGGAACAGGTAAGCGTTCTGACGGGCGTTGGTGTAGCCTTTAAATTAGCGCAGGCACTCATGGGTGTGAGCGCCGATGATAAGTATTTGATGACCTACCTCGACCTCGTGACCCTCGGCACGGTCGCGGATGTGGGCAGGCTCACCGGGGAGAACCGGATCCTGGTCAGGCACGGCCTTGAGGCGCTGTCATCGGCAGCAGGAACAGAACGACCGGGGATCGCGGCGCTCAAGCAGGTCTCGGGAGTGCAAGGTAAAAAGATCGGTGTCGGGGTCGTCGGGTTCACCCTTGCGCCGAGGATCAATGCGAGCGGCAGGCTTGAGAGGGCTGATATGGCCTTCCGCCTGCTGACCACGGAATCCCCTGCAGAAGCGCTGGAGCTGGCCTCTGCCCTTGATACCGTAAACAAGGAACGTCAATCAGTCGAAGAGCGCATTCGTGAGGACGCCCGGAGGCTGTGCAATCAGATGGATATCGAGGCCTCGGGCGCTCTCGTATTGTCCTCTGAGGAGTGGCATTCCGGCGTGATCGGGATCGTGGCTTCAAGGATCGTCGAGGAGTTCTACCGCCCCACAGCGCTCATTTGTGTGAAAGAAGGCATAGGCAAGGGCTCGGCCCGAAGTATCCCCGGCTTCAACCTCTACGAAGGACTGGCGGCGTGCTCCGACCTGCTTCTGGGGTTCGGTGGACACAAGTACGCCGCGGGATTTAGCATCATGAAGGACACCATACCGGAGTTCCGCGACCGGTTGAACTCCCTCGTACTGGAACGGATCGGACCGCAGGGCTTCGTTCGCACGCTTCCCGTGGACGTGGCAGTGACACTCGATGAACTAACGATCGATCTGATGCGGGAAATGGAAAACCTTGCCCCCTTTGGACAGGGCAATCCCGAGCCGAGGCTCGGTGCGAGAAACCTTGAGGTAGTTTCATCCCGTATCGTCGGCGCAAAACATCTGAAGCTGCGCCTTCGGCAGCAGAACGGCGCATCTCTCGGCGCTATCGTGTTTAACCGCGCGAATCTGATCGGCACGCAGGTGAGGGACGGCGCACGGCTTGCCGCGGTGTTCACCCCGCGACTCAACAGCTGGAACGGAAATACCTCGGTGGAGCTGGAAATACGGGACATCAAAAATGAAAATTCCAAATCACAAATTCCAAGTAAATTTCAATATTCAAATCCAAAACTTTAAACAGTTGGTTTTTACGAGTTTGGACTTTGATAGCACTTGATATCTGGTGCTTTATTCTTTGGAGTTTGAATAATGCCTGTCGTTCGCCTGGAAGACATCGTTGAGCGAATTCAGACCTACAATCCCGACGCGGATGTGGACCTGCTGAGGCGCGCCTATATCTTCTCAGCCATAGCACACCAGGGTCAGACGCGTCTCTCGGGCGAATCCTATCTGGTCCATCCCATCGAAGTGGCCGCCATTCTCGCCAATCTCAAGCTCGATGCGGCCACGGTGGCCGCCGGTCTCCTCCATGATACCATCGAAGACACCACCGCAACGCCTGAGGAACTCAAAGAAATGTTCGGAAACGAGGTTGCGGGGCTTGTGGACGGCATGACCAAGCTCTCCCGCATGGAGCTCCAGAGCCGGGAACAGCGCGAGGCCGAGAACTTCCGCAAGATGATCGTGGCCATGGCCAAGGACATCAGGGTGATCCTGATTAAACTGGCAGACCGGCTCCACAACATGCGCACGCTCAGCCACCTCCCGCCGGAAAAACAAAAGCGCATCGCCCAGGAAACGCTCGATATTTATGCCCCCCTCGCCAACCGGATGGGTATCTCCAGGATAAAAATCGAACTTGAAGACCTGTCATTCATGTATCTGAACCCCGAGACATACAACGATCTGGTCCAGAAGGTCGCGCAGCGCCGCATTGAAAGCGAAAGCTATATCAATGAACTGATAACTATCATGAAGAAGCAGCTTGCGGAAAACGAATTCAAGGGAGAGGTAAAAGGAAGACCCAAACACTTCTACAGCATTTATCAGAAAATGCAGAAGCAGGGGATCGCCTTTGAAGATATTTCCGATCTGATCGCGATCAGGATCATTACCGACACCAAGGCCAACTGCTACGCCATCCTCGGGCTCATTCATTCACTCTGGACGCCTGTGCCCGGGCGTTTCAAGGATTTCATCGGCGTGCCCAAGTCCAACCTTTACCAGTCGCTCCATACAACGATCATCGGTCCCAAAGGCGAACGAGTTGAGTTTCAGATACGCACCGAGGAAATGAACCGGATTGCCGAAGAGGGGATCGCGGCTCACTGGCGATACAAAGAAAAATCCGCCATCAGCCAGCGTGAGGAACAGCAGTATGCCTGGCTTAGACAGCTTCTTGAATGGCAGCACGATGTTCCGGATGCGAAGGAGTTCATGGAAACGGTCAAAGGCGACCTGTTCCCTGATGTTGTCTATGTTTTTACACCGAGGGGAGATGTAAAAGAGCTGCCACAGGGATCAACGCCTGTGGATTTTGCCTATAGCGTCCATACCGATATCGGTCATCAGTGCGTGGGAGCCAAGGTGAACGGCAGGATCGTGCCGCTTAAACAGGCGCTTAGGAACGGCGACAGGATCGAGGTCACCACGCAAGCCGGCCATACGCCAAGCCGCGACTGGCTGAAGTTCGTCAAAACCTCCAAGGCCAGCGCCAGGATCAAGGCGTGGCTCAAAATCGAAGAGCGCAGGCGCAGCATGCTGCTTGGCAAGGAATTGCTCGAAAAAGAGCTGCGAAAACACGACCTCAGCCCTGCCAAGATATTCAAATCCGAAGAACTCCCACATGTGGTGAACGAACTGTCCCACAATACGGTCGACGACCTCCTGGCAGCCATAGGCTATGGGAAGGTGTCGGCGCACATGGTGGCGAACAAGCTTGCCCCTGAAAAGCAGCATGTGGAGCCTGTCCAGAAAAAACCACCGCAGAAACACGCAAAAACCTCCAGCGGTGGGATGAAGATCAGCGGCATGGACAACATGCTTATCCATCTGTCCAAGTGCTGCAATCCCGTTCCTGGAGACAATGTGGTTGGGTTCATCACTAGGGGGAGAGGGGTATCGGTCCATACCGCAGATTGCACAAACATCGGCGATCTTGCCTTTGACAAGGAACGTCTTGTGGACGTATCGTGGGGGGATCTTCAGGCTGCGTTACATGCAGTAAAGATCTCGGTCCGGACCGAGGACAAGCCGGGCCTCCTTGCCGGCGTCTCATCATCTATCAGCGCGGCAGAGGCGAATATTACCCATGCGGAAGCTCTCACCGGAGAAGACCGACAGGCCACTCTTAATTTCACTATAGATATCAAAGACGTTGAACACCTGAACAGGATTATTAAGAACATCGAGTCAATTAATGGTGTCATCGATGTGAAGAGAGTCAGAACGGGGTAGGTTTAATTCGGCTCAAAGTACAAGATACCATATAAGTACATGAAGTACGTGCCAAAAAATACCATCCCTCTCCACGCTAATCATACAAATGAAATCGGAGTAAACCATGATATAAAGTAACAGTCGTTTTTAACCACGGAGAAGAGTAGTTGCCATAAACAAACTTAATGATTTACATTATAATAATAATTCTATGTTTTATCAATATACTATCAATACAATATGATCTAAAACTGGAGGTTATGATGGACAGGAAAATCGTAAAAACAGATAAGGCGCCTCAGGCGATCGGGCCCTATTCTCAGGCTATTGAGGCAGGCGGTTTCGTGTTCATCTCGGGCCAAATACCGATAGACCCAAAAACCGGTAACGTGGTCCAGGAGGACATAAAATCCCAAACCACGCTCATCATGGAGAATGCCAAAGCCATCCTTGATTCGTCAGGTTGCACTATGGCGTCTGTGGTAAAAACCACTATCTATCTTAAAGACATGGCTGATTTCGGGTCAGTGAACGAGGTGTATGGAGAGTATTTTACCGTTGATCCGCCTGCCCGGGCCACTGTAGAAGTCTCACGGCTTCCGAAGGATGTAGCATTGGAAATGGATTTTGTGGCATGGAAAGGGCAGGTCAGCAACAATTCTATGTGATGTAAACTTTTCCATCGGCATTGATAAAAACGCTTATGCCCTCATGCTTAAATTAATGAGTAAGGATGTTCTTCCGATGGCCGAGACTCTTCAGCCATCCCTGCACAGTGGTTACAGTAATCTTTTCCTCTGAATTCCAATCATAAAATGCCCTACCGTTTATCGTGGTCACCGAAAGATAGGATGCCTGAAGGGTATGCTTCGCGCTTGAACATCAGTCATGGCGTTATTCCATCTTTTTTACATGCTGATGGCTGAAGATATGGTTTGTACAATACCCAAGTCCGTTGCAGTCGGCGCAATACCGAAACTCCATCTGCGGGTTGGAAATATCGGTGACACCGCAGATCGCACAGGTATGAAATGCTTCCTGTTTTCCCGTGAACTGCCGCGCCTGGGTCGCCATGACCCTTTTTCCGGTCTTCATCCTCCAAATGATGTCTCTGCCGAAGAAAATGAGAAAGTTGCTGATCGAAGCAAGAACGATCAAGCGGGTATGCCATCCTCCGACCAGCAGCTGATAAGCGTACCCGACCCAGGTCAGGAGCGCCAGCCACTTTATTTTCACCGGCAGAATGAAAAAGATGTACAACGTAAAATCCGGGTACAGAAAGGCAAAAGCCAGGAACACGGAACCGCCAATGAACAGGTTGGTCACCGCATACGAAGGCATGATGAACGAGACCGCTACCGTCACGAAATAACCTATCAGCAGAAAAAGGTTGTACCGAAAGGCGCCCCAGTGGCCTTCTAGTGCATTGCCCATGAGGTAAAACAAATACCAGGCAAAGAAGGTGAATATCGGATTGCTGAGCGGAGGTATGAAGAGAAAGGTGAGGAGCCTCCACAATTCACCGGCCAGGACGGCATCAGGGATGAGGACCACCCGGTCGAGCATGAACCTGCCGGAAATGGCGAATACAAAAAAGAGCGCCTGTCCAAGAATGAGATATAACGTCGCATTGTGGACGGCATAGCGGCGCAATTTTCTTTCGAGCACATCAAGCATAAATATTCTCCCAGTTGCCTAGTATTCCGAGATTTTTTCCCCGTTCAGCATGATAACTTTTCCCGCTTCATCAAACTCCGCGATCACCTGCTCTCCGTTTTCGAGTTCGCAGGCGATCAGGGAGCCTTTTTCCACTGGGGACAACCCTTTTAAGAGAAAATACGACAGGAAGGTGTTCCGGTGGTTCAGTTCCATGCGGCTGATGAGTTCGGAAAACTGCTGCGTGAGACGCGCACGGTCAAAGGATGGCTGGCTGTCAATACGGTTATCGAACAACAGGAGGAACGCCGCCCCTCCTTCATAATCGTCCCGATAAAAGCTGCTCGCGTTGCAGATCTGGCTTGAGACCAGTGCGATAGCATGGCCATCGGCCAGGGTGAGGTCGACGGAAGGGGAGAAAAATTCACTGATCTGCTCCCGTTCGCCCCAGTCCTTGAGCTTGAAGGCCGATGAGAGGAGATTCATGGGGACCTCCGTCTGTTCTTCGGCCCAGGCCCAGAGCCAGCTCAGCGTGTTGTCAGACTCCGTGCCGAGGACCTGATAGGAAATTTCCAGGCCATTGCTGAAACGAATGGTCCGTGTATCGAGATCGAGTTCATAGATATGTTCGCTGACCAGCCGTTCGAGTTTGTCCCTCTTTTCAAGGGATATCAGGGCGTATTGCTCAAGACAGGTCTGCATAGTCAGTGTTGTGGTCATCGGGGAGGGCGCCTTTCCGCACGTAGATCATTCTGAAAAAATCATCTTCACAAAAACGATAGGGCCACTATACCCATATCAGTATGGTTCTGTCAAGAATGATGAAAAAAGTAAGACTGCGAATAGGGAATCGCAGGTGGATGACCTCATGAACAGTTGTTCATACCGATATGCGTTGCACCACTGCCGCAAAACTCGCGTTCCGCAACAATATAATTGCAATTATGCTATACAAGGTGTACTATCGTTTTCATGAATATCATAATAAACTGCTATCCCTACGCCGTTCTTATTTTGTTTCTTCTCCTATCCGGTTGCGCAGTGCCGGCCGCATCGCGGAAAACTGCCCATCTCCCTAATACCGACCAAGGCACGGTCTCTGAGAACAATGTGGACACCGCGCTGTTGCCAGCCGCTGACGGAGATGATGACGAAGGCGAAGGCGAAGACGAGGAGGAAGCTGCATCGCCTGAAGTGGCGAAGAATGCCGGCAACGCTTCGAGACAAGAAAACCTTCTTGATACGGCACTTGAACTCACCAAAACGTCACAGGATCTCTGGGCGGCGGGAGATGCCGGGAAGGCCATCGAAGTTCTTGATCATGCCTACGCACTCATTTTGAAAGCGCCTGCGGACGCTGATGGAAAGAATAGCCAGCAGAAGGACGATCTGCGGTACCTGATCTCCAAGAGGCTCACGGAGATTTACACGTCGCGTCTCACCGCGGTGCATGGTAAACACAATGAGATACCTCTTGTCATGAACGAGCATGTGGCGAGCGAGATCAAGCTTTTCCAGACCATGGAGCGCGATTACTTTATCGAATCATACAAACGATCGGGCAGATACCGGGATGAAATGGTCAAGGCCTACCGCGAGGCAGGCATTCCCGAGGAGATCACCTGGCTCCCGTTGATCGAGAGCGGATTCAAGGCGCGCGCCATGTCCCGTGCACGGGCATTGGGTTTATGGCAGTTCATCCCGTCAACAGGATATAAGTTCGGCCTCAAGCGGGATGCATGGGTCGATGAGCGACTCGATCCGGGAAAAGCGACAGCCGCATCCATTGCCTATTTAAAGGAACTGCACAACATGTTCGGAGACTGGGCCACGGTGCTTGCGGCGTACAATTGCGGGGAAGGGAATGTGCTGCGCGCCATCCGGGGGTCGAAGATCGATTACCTCGACAACTTCTGGGACCTCTATCAACGCCTGCCGCGGGAGACCGCCCGGTATTACCCGCGGTTCCTTGCGGTCCTTACGATCATGAAGGACCCCGCAAAATACGGTTTCACCCTTGATGAGCTTGAGAAGCCTGCCGCCTACGACTTGGTCACCATAGATAAACCGGTCCATTTGAAAAAGATCGCGGAAAAGACCGGGTGCTCTGATGAAGAGCTTGCGAACCTGAACCCGGAACTGAGAAATCAAGCTACCCCTCCCGAGCCGTACAATCTCAAAGTACCGGTTGGAAAAAAGGAAGCTGTTCTCGCAAGCATGGAGTCTCTGCCGAAATGGTCTCCGCCCAAAATCGAGTATGTGGTCCACCGGGTGCGAAGAGGGGAAACCCTATCCAGGATAGCCATGCACTATCGCACGAGCGTTAAGCGAATCATGGAAGCAAACAACCTGCGGCGGGGCAGATTGATCAGCATCGGCCAGCGCCTGAAAATACCCGTTCGTAACAGTTAGCTTTTCTCCAGTTCCGCGATCCGTTTCCTGATCTCTTCAGGGATCGCGGTCTTCTTTCCTTCGTGATAATTATACATAACCACCACACCGTCGCCCTCTGCCGCGATCCTCTGGTGGTTATGGCTCACCACCGCGTACTTCATCGAAAAACGATCCTCTAGAACGTCAACGATCTTTGCTCCGACTGAAACATTGTCGGGATAGGTGAGGGGAACTTTGTATTTACAGCTCGTGGAGCCGAGGATAGGTCCGATGCCGGTATCGTCCTTCATTTTATGCAACCCGAGCCTTTCCGAGTACAGGATGCGGGCACTTTCGAAATACCGAAAGTATACGATGTTATTAACGTGCTGAAACGAGTCCATCTCGCCCCAGGCCACAGGGATCTCGATGACCACGGGATATCCTTCCAATAGTTGATCGTTCATTGAAACCCCTCCCATACAATAGCTCAGCGTATAATAGTTGAATGTGCAGAGCGGCCATCGCTGTCGCCAGAGAACCGGCTTACCACAGGGGTTGCCCCGTTGCAATATATCCGCTTTTTCGCTTTTCTATCCCAACGACACGGCGCCGGCGCCGAGCACGGACTCAATCTCGCCTAGGAGTTTCTCTCCGGGAGCAACGCGGATATCGCGGCCCACGGAGATAAGTGACTCCTTGCGGGTGGGATTCTGGAGACGGAAATAGACGGGAATGGAACCCGGGTAGCGAAGAAGGATTTCCTTGACCTTCAGCAGATCATCCTGCGTCAGGCCCGTGGCGCTCAGCCTGATGTCCATCCGGGTCGTGCCTTTTTTCTTCACCTCGGCCAGTAAATGGAGACGCACCGCCTTGATTTTGTTGCCCTGTTCGCTCTTGTCGAGCTGGCCTGCAACGATCAGTGGCGTGTCGGTCAGGAGCATGTGGCCTGCGGTCTTGTACAGGTCGGGAAACACGATGACCTCGACGGTACCGGAGAGGTCTTCCAGGTTCAGGATCGCCATCTTTTCATTTTTTTTGGTCATCTTCGGTTTGAGCCCTGCAATGACACCGCAGATAGTCACTTCCTTGCCGTCCTGAATGCCCTCAAGCGTCTCTGTGGTCGCAGTGGCATAACGTTTGATGTCCGCCTCGAAAGCCGCAAGGGGATGTCCGCTGATGTAGAACCCGACGCTTTCCTTTTCCTGTGACAGGAGCTGGTTCTCTTTCCATTCCGGCACATCTGGCAGGGCGATTTCCTTCTGGTCTTCCATGGAATCGAAAATACTGTACTGGCCGATGGATTCCTGGTCCTGGTGCTTGCTGCCCTGGTCGATGACCATGTCGAGACCGTCCATCATCTGCGCCCTGCGCGCGCTCGTGAAATCAAAGCCCCCGCACTTGATCAGCGCCTCGATCACCCTCCGGTTCACCCGCCGCTGGTCCACTTTCCGGCAGAAGTCCATGAGGGAAACGAACCGGCCCTTTGTTTCCCGGGCCTCGACAATGGCTTCGATGGCAGAGAGCCCCACATTTTTAACCGCTGCCAGGCCGAAACGGATGGAGCCGATGGTGCTGCCCGGTTCCACTGCTTCGCGGTCATGGGCTTCGACCACGGTGAAGTCCCACATGCTCTCGTTCGCATCGGGCGGCAGGATGGTGATGCTCATCTGGCGTATTTCCTGGATGTATTTGACCACCTTGTCCGTGTCCTGGACTTCGCTCGTGAGCAGCGAGGCCATGTATTCCACGGGATAGTGCGCCTTCAGGTACGCGGTCTGGTAGGAGACCAGGGCGTAGGCAGCGCTGTGCGATTTATTGAACCCGTACTCGGCGAACTTGGCCATGAGGTCGAAGATCGCTTCGGCCTTCTTCAGATTCACGCCGAGCTTTTCCGCGCCTTTGAGGAACGGCACCTTTTCCTTGGCCATGACCTCGGGGTCTTTCTTTCCCATGGAGCGCCGCAAAAGGTCCGCGCCGCCCAGGGAATAACCGGCCAGGGTGCGGGCAATCTGCATCACCTGTTCCTGGTACACGATGACGCCGTAAGTGTCCTTGAGGATTGGTTCGAGCGCCGGCAGATCGTAGATGATCTTGGTCGCGCCTTTTTTACGCTTGATGAAGTCGTCTACCATGCCGCTGCCAAGAGGACCGGGGCGGTACAGGGCCACCAGGGCGATCAGGTCCTCGAAGCACTGGGGTTTCATCTTGATGACGATATCACGCATTCCTGACGACTCAAGCTGGAAGATGCCGGCAGTCTCTCCGCGCGACAGGAGTTCATAGGTTTTTGCGTCGTCAAAGGGGATGCGGTTGATGAAGAACTGCTCCTTGTTTGCCAAAGGGGCAAAGGAAAGACGCTGGTTGATGGTCTGGACGGCCTTGTTGATGACCGTGAGGGTGCGCAGGCCGAGGAAGTCAAACTTGACGAGGCCGATTTTCTCCACGCCCTTCATATCGAACTGGGTTGTGATCTCGTCTTTCGGGGTCTTGAACAGCGGAAGATACTCGGTGAGCGGCTCCTGGGATATGACCACTCCCGCGGCGTGCTTGGATGCATGCCTGACCTGGCCTTCAAGGTGAAGCGCGATCTCAAGAAGTTCGGCCATGCGGGGGTCTTTCTTAAGTTCCCTGAGCTTCGGCTCCTGCTCCATTGCCTTTTCGAGCGTGATGCCCAGGGTATTCGGCACGAGCTTGGCGACCTTGTCCACTTCCGAATAGGGGATGTCGAGCACCCTGCCCACGTCGCGGATCACTCCTTTTGCGAGCATGGTGCCGTAGGTGATGATCTGGGTCACATGGTCCTGCCCGTACTTCTCGGTCACATATTTCAGAACCTCGTCGCGGCGGTCCATGCAGAAGTCCACGTCGATATCCGGCATGCTGATGCGCTCAGGGTTCAGAAAACGTTCAAACAGGAGGTTGTAGGGGATGGGGTCGAGGTCCGTGATCCTGAGGCTGTATGCCACAAGGCTGCCGGCTGCCGAACCGCGGCCCGGGCCTACAGGGATGCCTTGTTCCTTGGCATAGTGGATGAAGTCCCATACGATCAAAAAGTAGCCGGCGAATCCCATTTCCCCGAGCATTTTGATTTCGAACTCAAGCCTTTGCTTATACGCTTCGCGGTCAATGCTGCCCGCACCGAGCACTGCTTCGATTTCCTGGAACCGATCTTCAAGTCCTTTTCGGCTGAGCTCCGCCATGTAGGACTCGCGCGTCGTGCCTTCTGGCACGGGAAAGTGAGGGAGATGGTATTTGCCGAGTTCCATTTCAACGTTGCAGCGTTCGGCGATTGCGATGGTGTTCGAGATGGCCTCGGGAACGTGGGCAAAGGATTTCTTCATTTCCTCGGGCGTCTTTACGTAAAACGTCTCTGAGGAGAACCTCATCCGGTTCGTGTCTTTCACGGTCTTGCCTGTCTGGATGCAGAGCAGGGCGTCGTGGGATTTGTGGTCCTCCATGTTGAGGTAGTGGCAGTCGTTGGTGGCCACCACGGGAATGCCGGTGTCCTTCGACAGGCGGAGCAGTTCACGGTTCGCCTGCTCCTGCTCCGGGATGCCGTTGTCCTGGAGCTCGAAATAAAAATTTTCCTTGCCGAGGATGTCCTGGTAGCCGAGCGCGGCTTTCTTTGCGTCCTCGTACCGCCCTTGGAGCAAAAGCTTGGGGATCTCGCCGGAAAGGCAGGCGGACATGCCGATCAGGCCGTCGTTGTGCTCAAGGAGCAGTGTCTTGTCGATGCGGGGCTTATAGTAAAAACCTTCGAGGTATGCCTTGGTAACGAGTTTGACGAGGTTCTTGTATCCGGCCCTGTTCCGGGCCAGGAGAATGAGGTGGAAGGCGCTTTCCTCGTGCTGCGCCGCTGAGCCCGCCTTATCAAAACGAGATCCCGGCGCGACGTACATTTCGCAGCCGATGATCGGCTTGATCCCGGCCTTGGTGGCTTTGAGGTAAAAATCGAGGGCGCCGAAAAGATTGCCGTGGTCCGTGACCGCGATTGCGGGCATGTGGAGATCAACGGCCTTCTTGATCAGGCCGTCGAGGGAGTTGGCGCCGTCTAAGAGGCTGTATTCTGTGTGGAGGTGGAGGTGGACGAAATCGGCATGAGGCTTCATGAGGCACAAGCACCAAATTTCAATTAAATCATAAAGTTAGAGGCAAAAACGATTCGAATTTTGAATTTGAATGTTATTTGGGATTTGTTCTCTGGATTATTTATTTCTCTCGTTTTACGGGAAATAATATGGAGGCGGCGATCGGATTTGAACCGATGAATGAAGGTTTTGCAGACCTCTGCCTTAGCCACTTGGCTACGCCGCCG
>Ga0315281_10003691_pt1 | contig 22393 bp, 18 predicted proteins | sample YL17G07_0_MG_FD_204540 | JGI IMG/M metagenome (GOLD analysis project Ga0315281, IMG submission 204540) | Sediment microbial communities from Yellowstone Lake, YNP, Wyoming, USA - YL17G07_0 | ecosystem: Environmental > Aquatic > Freshwater > Lake > Sediment | place: USA: Wyoming | collected... | reverse complement strand
GATCCTCGACGGCGTAAAGAGTGGGGCGATTCTATCCAGATCGATCATCAGGATTCCACCGATAATTAAAATGATTGAAATGAGGATAGGCGACAACACCGGCCCCCACCACGGCAGAGGTATTAAGAACAGAACATCCCAATCAAACAAAGAATGAGGCCATCCAACGATGACTTTCAAGAAAACATAGTAGAAGATGTCCCAAACGCCGAAGGCCACCATGAAATAGCCGAATCTCTCTCTCCGCTTTTTTCCCGCAAGCAATGCAACGCTCAGAAGCATGACAACTGTCGCCGCTTCGCGGACCAGTTCCGTCCCCGCAAAAAGTGGAGTGATTGGCAACGGACTTTGTTGGTAGGGCTCCACTCTATTCAAGAGCGTTCGGAGGTACGCAACAGTTGCTGATTCGACCCATGCCATCGCGCTCGCGAACATGATGACTGCAAGCAAACGACTTTTTTGCTGCTCCATAAAATTTCTTTCAGCAGAGGATGACGCCGGTGCTCTTGTTATCTCGCCATTATTATGAAATTCTCACCTATCGCATAAAGCAACACCGCCGACGTAAACAAGATACAAGCGACAATCACGACAATGTTAATCAACCTTCCTTTTGTCGAAAGAGTAATTGTCATATCCCCATTGGACCGATCAAATTTTGCTCTAGCGACTGTGGGTGCATTCAGGATCAACGCAAGAAATAGACCCCCGAAGATCACGAGTGGGTGAATGACTGCTTGGAAAACCGGAACTTTTGAAATCAATCCGTCGAGCATCTCGTTGGCTTGCCGTAACCCGAACACAACAACAAGGATGCCGATTGAACAGAACATAAAAGAGGGCGCAATTAAAAAAAATCCGCCAAGTCCCATCAACTTCCGTCTTTCGGTAAGATAGTGTTGTATCATCGCTCGTCTCCTCCACAAATGAATTATTTGGTTATAAGAAATTCCTTGCATCCCACTCACTGCCTGCTTCTCATCAGAACGCGGAAAGCCCATATCAGGAAAAGTGTAATGGCGGCGTAAAATACTGCAAAGAAATGTGTCATATTTCGCGGGTGTAAAAGAGATTGTGACATAAGATCAGTTCATTTCTGAATTATCAAAAAATTAGACAGACACATTTGCGGCGCTCTGCTTCAACTCATGCGAGTGTGCGATGAACTTTCCCATGTAAGTCCCCGCAAAGGCCGGAACGAAGGCCATCATCGAACCGAGTCCCTCCGCGACAACCGTATCGTACTTGTGCGTTGCGGCAATCCAGGCAAATTGCGAGAAAGGGACGAATACTGCGAGTATGAACGCGTTTCTCCAGGCCCTTTTCGGTTGAGCGTAGCCAAGGAAGAAACCGAATGCCAGGAGTAACAGCACAGGAAATTGGACTTCCGACGATTCGATGTTGATGAAACCGGTCAACCATCCGAGAAAAAGTGCGAGCATTCCACCCCATTGCTGAGGTCGAACGTACACAATGGCGACGGCCGCTAGAAAAATAAGGAAAAGCGAATTGAATCCGATAACCGTGAAGAGGAGTTTAACCGGCATACGGTGCTTCCGAGATTAGTGTTAGATTGTAATTGAGACTTCTGAAAAATTGTTCCTCATTGTCATTGTTGAATTCATAAATCTATAATTTGAAAAAGAAGACGGGGGCACAAGCCGCAAGCACAGCGACAATTTGTAGACCGAGTATCATCAGCGCCTGCTTTGGTGCGATGGGTAGCCACTTGATGGCAAAGAAAGCTACGAACGGTACTTGTCCAGCCATGAGCATCTGCCAGATATGGGCGGCAGATCCCTCATCGGCCTCATGGACAACACCGAACATGGCAACGTTACCCAACACCAAGGCCAGGGCAGCCAACGACATCGCTAGTGGAATCCATGCGCTGGGATGTTTTATTGTTCTCATCAGAATCACATTACTCGGGAATATTATGAATCGCATGACTATTTACTCCGGCGGATTAATTTTTCCATAGCGTCGAGATGGTCGGAAAACGCCTTTCTTCCCGCCTGCGTTGCAGTGTACGTCGTCAATGTTTTCTTCCCCACAAATTCCTTCTCAATTTTGACATATTTCTTTCTCTCAAGGGTCCCGATGTGGGCAGCCAGGTTTCCGTCAGTAAGATTGAGCATTTCTTTCAGCGTATTGAAGTCCATAGAATCGTTGACAACCAATATGGACATCACCGCCAAACGAACGCGATTTTCGAAGATTTTGTGCAAACTCTCAATAATGTCTTTCACTTTTCGTACTTGAAGTACATGAGAGTTCCGTAAATAATGTGCAGGGCTCCGAATCCAATTCCCCAAAACACCAATCCAAACTGGGTCCAAATTGAAGCAATCAATCCCAAGCAAATTTCTGTGACGCCGAGATAGCGAATTTCATCCAGCGTGTATTTGCTCGAGTTGAACAAGGCCAGGCCGTAAAATATCAGCATAGAAGGGATTATTAGGAAGACCAAATTATGATAGAGAAGTATAATGCAGAAAGCCCCTCCAGCCGACAAGGGGACAAATAAGCTGAGGACGAGAGACTTGGCGCTCTTCGTCCATACCGGAAGACTTTTTTCCCGTGCCATCCTGATAGAAAAGAATGCAGCAAGGCTCAGCGCGGCGACCAATGTTAGAAATGCTGTTATAATGAAAAACGCGGTGAGGCTCCCTTTATCTATCACCTGGCTGGCTCCATCCGAGGTTGGCGTTCCTGAACGAAGGATGGTCCACTCTGCAAGTCCGGCAGCAACGAGCCCAACGATACCGGCACTTATTCCGGAGAGTCCGCTGAGAGAGAGAAACTTGGAAGATTGTTCCATCAAGGAGCGGATTTCTGAAATGTCTTTTAGGCGGTCGTCGATTGCGTCCATTGGATTTTGGCCTTCGATATGGAGAAATGAAATGTTTTTACTTAATTAGGCAAAGCACTTTGCAGTACAAAGTTACACATCAAAACGTGCATTGTCAAGGGAAAAATCTAAAAATTTGTAGGATGCGATGGAGGGACGCCTCGGATATTACAATCCAAGAAATTGAATGGCGCCGCCGCACAACGCAATGGTGAGACCAGCGAGTGCGTGGCTGTAGCGTTCCAATTTCCCCGTCGGAAGAAGAGAAAGGCCGAACGAAGATGCCATTACGACTGCGAGCATTGTAGCGATCGTAGTAATCCCGAACACGATCGTCACGATTGCTACTCCCCAGTAATTATGCCTCACTGCAGGATACATCACGATGGGTATAAGGGGTTCACACGGACCGAAAACAAAGACCGTGAAGAGAATCCATGGAGTCATCGACGGTTGATCTGGATGATGCACGTGGGTATGTTCTTCGTGATGGGTATGGTCATGAGTATGAAACGACCCATCCGAATGGACATGAAGATGATGGTGCGGCCTGTTTCTGATCGCTTTGCGCACTCCCCATACACAATACGCCACGCCAAATGCAATAAGCCCCCAGCCGGCGATGTTCCCCCTGAATGACTCCACCCACTGAAGGCGCATCACCGCCACGCCGAATGCGATTCCCACAAAGCCAAGGACAACTGAACTGCCCACATGGCCGATGCCACAGAGGACTGTAATCCAGATTGTCCTGACGTGCGACCATTTCCCCGCACGAGACATCACAATAAAAGGCAGGTAATGGTCCGGGCCGAGTATAGTGTGAATAAAAGCGATCGATGCCGCTGTAAAAAGTAAGACCAACAACTCGTGAGTCATTCGGTATATTTCTCCATTAACGACGGTGGGATTATTTCTGGCTTTCTAAGATATCAAAAAAAACGGAATTGTCATAACCCATCCACAGTCGGGTAGTGATACGGTTTGAACGTATGATGCTGGAAAAATATATGTCATGCCAGCGAAAGTCCCGAAGGGATCCCTTTGGGACGGGCATCCAGAGTAAGCAAAATGGATTCCGGCTTTCGCCTGCCTGTCCGCCTCTTCGGCGGGCCTGCCGCAGGCATGGCCGGAATGACATTAAAATTGAAATTGAGACACCATCCAAAGTCGGGTAGTGTCCTAATTTAAATCACAGAGTGACTATCATTGCGCGAAGTCCGTCATGCCCGCGAAAGTCCGAAAAGGATCCCTTTGGGACGGAAATGACAAATTAGGACACTACTCACGATCATTCACATACTATTGTCCATCGCCTTCCGCAGATCGTAGATAATGTCTTCAGCCTTTTCTAATCCAATGGAGAGACGAATACCGCCCGGATCGATTCCGCGTTTCAGTTGTTCTTCAGGGGGAATGCTCGAGTGAGTCATCGAGCCGGGGTGTTCAATGAGAGTCCGGATCGCACCAAGGCTCACGGCAAGCGTGATGGTGTACGATTGCTTCGCTATAAAATTGACTAATCGATCGGCGCGACGCTTCCGCTCCACAGGTGTCTTCCCTTTTGGAATGAAATACAACAGCGTGCCCGGAGCGAAGTTGCCGTCGTAGTCTAGCATCTGTTCGTGCGCCAGTGATCGCTGGGGAAATGAATCCAAACCCGGATAACTAACGACGCCGATGCGCTTGTCTCGCTCGAGCGATTCTGCGACCTTCTGGGCGGTTTCCAACTGTTGACGGAATCGGACAGCGAGCGAAGGCAACCCGTAGACAAGAATCGGCCATGCGCTCTTTGTCGCAAGTACTCCACCAAAGTCTTTCCTGTAGAGCATCAAATGATCGTAGCTCCATTCCGGTCCGATAACAACTCCTCCCATGTCTGTGCCGAATCCGCAGAGTCCCTTTGTCAGGGAATTCACCACGAAATCAATGCCTAGCGCTATCGGACGCTGGCAGAACGGTGTCGCGAATGTATTATCGACAACCGTAAAAACTCGATGCTGCAACGAGCGATGTGCATTGTGCTGTCTCGCGATCTCCACAACTTTCTGGATGTTAATGAGTTCCATCGTGGGATTGACGGGGGTCTCGAAATAAAGCATTCTCGTTTGAGGAGTGATAGCTTTGCTCAACGCCTTCTGGTCGTTGAAATCGACCCATGTTACTTTGATTCTGTAGCGCGGATACCAATTTTTGAACAGAGAGTACGTGCAGCCGTACAACATTTTGTGCGCAATTATTTCACTCCCCGTGCCGGCTAGAATGCCGCATACTGCAGATATCGCAGCCATACCGGTGGAGAAGGTAACTGCGCACTCCCCTTCTTCTGCCATCGCAAGATTTTCTTCCAGAATCTCTTTATTCGGTTCGCCGAGTCTGTCGTATATATAAATCGGTGCTCTCGACTTTACCTGAAAATCTTCAGCATGATGCGCGAACTCGATAAATCCTTTCGCGCCCCGTTTCGTCGAATCAAGTCGGTAGGTTGATGAGGAAGATATCGGCGGAATGAGATGATGACTGTAGTCCCACTTCGTGGTGTATGGTTTTCCATAGATGAGGCGCGTTTCGGCGGCGTATTCTTTCTTTTTGGATTTCTTTTTCATGGTGAGGCTTCCTTTCCGGTTTCGTGCCAGAAAAAAGGAGGAGTCTTTCGGATGGCGGGGATCAGAGAGTAATACTGAGATACGGACAATTATTCCTAAAATGGGGAATCATCTCTTTTCATTTTCAATAAGCGATGCGGCATCGGTCGACAGTAAGCCGACTTCAACCCAATATGCGCACAACTGAATCTGAATTCGAAATTATTCCTGCATCAATTGTCGATATGCCAAGGACTATTCAATTCTCCGCCTGAACCATCCATATGAGTGAAGATATCGCAAGTATCGTACCACAGGTTTGTCAGAAAACCACAACTGGCGGGAAATATAAGAGTGAAGAGAAAAGTCCGCCAGAGGCGGATGCACCTGTGGCGCAAGATAAGAAATTAGAGAGAAGATAAAAAAGAGCAATGGGAACTAAAGCCAGAGCGATTTGGCAGAAATGGCATTGAATCGACAGGACGCTGAAGTTCACCGACGGAGCTATTTTGCCCAGAGTCCGCCCGTGCGTTCCAACCAGTCCGCAATCGAGTCGACCGCACGCGGGATGTTGTCGTCCGTAATATCGAGCTCGAAGGTCCGCAAGCGCGATTGGCCAACGAACGATCGGAGCATTTCTTGCTCTTTCATGAACAGAGATAGATCGTCGTATTGCGTTGGATTTCCCGAGACTTTCAATCGTTCAGCCCTCGCAGCTTCGAATGATTCCGGTGAGCGAGTGCAAAAAATGAGATGGAACCCTAGCGCATCGAGCCGTTCCTCCAACCATCCAAAGTCGTACTCCTTGCCGTACCTCTGCCGCTGATACATCCGTGTCGAGATGTGAAACCGATCAATGATCCACGAATAATACCGTTGCAATTCGAAAAGCCGCATCCACGTCTGATACGTCTCCATCGCAAGCGCTTCCTCATGAGGCTCAAAATTAATCAGTCCTCTCCCCCACGGAAAATTTGTGAACGCGCACCATTCTCCCGATATGAGAGGAGAATGGTAGCGATATTTTCTTGGACCCACGATACGCGGATGCTCATTTAGCGCGAACGCGATGTCTGTTTTATGAGTGAGGCGAGTTCCCTCAAGAATTATTTTGGGGCAGAGTTTTGGAGGCATCGGTCGAAGATCGGAGGCTGATTAGAAGCTATCTCAAAAACGCCCTCCCTTTCGCCCTTCGACGCTCCCGACTTCGTCGGGATTGCTCAGGGTGAACAGACTCATCGCTCATCCTGAGTAAGTGAGTGGCGGCCTGCCGCCACGAACGCATCGAAGGACGAATTATCGAGTTTTTGAGATGGCTTTTAGCTATTAAAAAGCCGCACTGCTGTGGCGCCGTGCGGCTTTCGTATTCTCTACAGGAATCCGGCTACTTATTCCCGCGTGCCGCCAGTTGTCGGTCCATCATAATCAGACTGACAGGAGAGTCACCGATCATCTTCAATTGCACGAGGATGTCGCCGGCACTTTTTTCTTCTTCTAACTGCTCTGTGATGAACCACTCAAGCATTATCTGTGTCGGATAATCTTTCTCTTTCACAGCAAGTTCGTAAAGTCTGGTAATCATTCCAGTAACTTTTTGCTCATGCTCGAGCACTTGTTTAAAAACGTCGGTCGGCGATTTGAATTTTGCATGCGGCTTCTCGATCGCCTCCAGTTCAACATGTCCACTCCGATCAATGACGTACCCATAAAATTTCATGGCGTGGGCATATTCTTCGCTGCTCTGAACTCGCATCCAGGCCGCAAACCCGGAAAGATTCGATTCGGCATAGTACGACGCCATAGAGAGGTACAAATACGAAGAGTACAACTCCTTGTTAATCTGATCGTTAATGGCATCTTGGATTGTCTTGCTCAGCATAATCCTTCCCTTTCCATTGATGAAAAGTTGAGTTGGTAAATTTCTTTGGACCAATATACTAATTTTTGATTTTGATTGCACGGCCAATGCTTATCACCGCCAAGGCGCCAAGACTCAAAGAAAACGAGTCTATTTTATCTTTCCCGGCGCCTTGGCGGCTTGTCCCAAAGGGATCCCTTTGGGAGCGGTTCAAAATTCTCTTTGTCAGGCTTACCTCGTTAAGCCGGCCACTCCCATGCTACGCCCACAAGACTAATCCCTGCTTGCGAGGATTGTCGATGTCCCGGTGCTGAGGAAGAATCCGAACCGTGAAACCGAGGCGCCCGCTTGAATCTGATTTTATCGTCCCGGCGAATTCGTAAATCGTTCCTTTCGGCTTAGCAAGAGCATTCATCGCAATGACTCTCGGCTTCACAATTTCCCCATTGGAGTTCATTGAGCCGTGGTACAATTCCACGGAGACGTCTTCGGGTGTCAGAACGCCGAGTTCGACTGTCGCGCGAACATCCAAAGATTCACCCACCTTCATTCCTTCCTTACCGTCTGCTTTCACATTTACAATCTTCAAATTCGCCCAATGCTCCTGCACTTTTTTTCTCCACGCAGCCAGCGTCTTTGCTCCCTGCAATTGATTGGAGACGAGCGACGATTGGCGCGTATGCGCCGGCAAATAATACTCTTCCGTATATTGCCTGACCATTCTGTTCGTATTGAAGACGGGGCAAATCTCCCGCATCGACGTTTTCATTTTGCTGATCCATCCGCGTGGCAGTCCATCTGCTCCGCGATTATAGAAGAGGGGCACGAGTTCTTTTTCAAGAAGGTCATAGAGAGCATTCGACTCAACGTCATCCTGGTAAGTTTCATCGCCGTACTCCTCACCGCGCCCGATAGCCCATCCGGTGTTCGCATTGTAAGCTTCAACCCACCAGCCGTCGAGCACGCTAAGATTGATGGCGCCGTTTACGGAGGCTTTCATCCCGCTTGTGCCGCTCGCCTCGAGAGGACGGCGGGGTGTATTCAACCAAACGTCAACCCCTTGCACAAGGTACCGAGCGACGACCATGTCGTAGTCTTCAATGAACACCATGCGCCGACGCACCTCCGGCTGTCGTTCAAAATGAATGATCTGTCGAATCAGTTCCTTTCCGGGATTATCCATGGGATGGGCTTTGCCGGCGAATATGATTTGCACGGGACGGTTTTTATCGCCAAGAATATTTATCAGCCGCTCTGCATCGCGCAGAAGCAGCGCCGCTCGTTTGTACGTCGCATATCGCCGGGCGAAGCCGATGGTGAGCGCATCGGGATTTAAGATCTCTGCGGCTTGAGCGACTTCCGTGCGAAGCGCCCCACGGGCCTCCAATTGCGATCGAAGACGCAGGCGGGCAAACGCAACAAGCCTTTCGCGACGCCGTTCGTGCGTGCGCCAGAGTTCTTCGTCGGGAATTCTATGCACCAGGCTCCAGAGCGCGGACTCATCCATGTCGTCCTTCCATCTCGGTCCCAGGTATCGTTCGAACAGACCTGCCATATCACGACTCACCCAAGAGGGAGTGTGCACGCCGTTCGTTATTGAACCGATCGGCGTGTCGGAAGCAGGGATACCGGGCCACACGTTTTGCCACATTGCACGAGATACATCTCCGTGCAGTTTGCTTACGCCATTGCTATACGCAGACATCCGCAATGCAAGTATCGTCATGCAAAAATCTTCAGCGTCATTATTTGCATCGCGCCTTCCCATGCCGAGGAAATCTTTGCGCGTAATCCCGCACTTTTTGTAGAAGTCGGTAAAGTACTTGTCCATCAACACCGGAGTAAAATAGTCGTTGCCTGCCGGAACAGGTGTATGGGTGGTGAACACGGTTCCCGCCGTCGTTACTTCGCGCGCCTCGGCAAATGAAAGACTATTTTCCTTCATCAGTTGACGGCTTCGTTCCAGCGAAAGAAAAGCGGAATGCCCCTCGTTCATGTGACAAACAGTCGGTTTCATTCCAAGAGCGCACAGTGCCCGATAACCGCCGATTCCAAGCATGATCTCCTGTTTGATGCGCATCTCGCGGTCCCCTCCATAGAGTTGATCGGTGATGTCTTGATCCTCCTGGGAATTTGCGGGGATGTTGGTATCCAAGAGAAAAACCGGAATTCGACCTGCTTGCACACGCCAAATTTGTGCAACAACGTTTCGCCCAGGGTACTCAATGGAGACGGTGACAGGCTTCTCGTCCTTGTCTCGCTCGATTTGTATCGGCAACGTGTAAAAATCATTTTCCGGATGCCGCTCCTGTTGCCAACCATCGGCATTAAGATACTGGCTGAAATATCCCTGCTGGTACAACAATCCAACTCCTACGAGTGGTACTCCAAGATCGCTTGCCGATTTGATATGGTCGCCGGAGAGAATTCCCAATCCACCTGAATAGTTTGGCAAACACTCGGTTAAGCCAAACTCTGCAGAAAAGTACGCAACGGTTGGGACCGGCTCCTTGCCGTGCCTTTTCTGAAACCAGCTCGAACTCACATCAAGGTATTGAGCGTATCGCTCCCAGGCTCGCTCGAGTTCTCCAAGAAACGCTTCATCGCGAGAGAGAGTGTTGAGGCGCTTCTGCTTGATGGCACCGAGCATCTGCACAGGATTGTGGTGAGTTTCTTCCCACAAGTCGGAGTCGAGCCGCATAAATAATTCCAGGAGTTCATGGTCCCACACCCAGACTAAATTATATGCAAGAGCGTAGAGTCGTTGAAGTGGTTGAGGAATAGATGGTGCGACTGAGTAAGTGTAGATTGGACGAGTCATGTTTCCTCCATCGTCAGCATTGAAGGGAAAAATTTCGCTGTCAGGTTGAAGTTGAGATGCGGCCGCCGGAGAGTGTTTTTCCGAGACGGCGGAAAAAGAACATCGGGGCGCTCAATGGAACCCCTAATTCAATTCCTCCAAAGGCACACCGTCGACGGTGCGCGGATATTCTATGTTCAGAATTCGGCCGAGCGTTGGCGCGATATCCACCGTGTGGACCTCTCGGCTCACGATTGCCTTTTTCGCCCCCGCGCCCCAAAAGGCAATCGGCACGTGCGTGTCATAACTGTACACCGAGCCATGGGACGTTCCGGTCGTATGGGATGAGACAAGGCAATCTTCACAAAAACGGATTTGATAATCCTCTCCGCGAGGCGGATAGTAACTTCGACGGAACTGCGACAGGTACGGACGATCGGGTATCCGTGCATCCATCAACTCGCGTCGAAAATAAACGTCGGCAATACCCTCGATGCTCCGCAATATCTGTCCGGCGCGTCCTTCCACCTGAAGGCTGTCTTTACCAACACGCGCTGCGGCGGCATAATTTAAGAAGCCGCCATTTTCAAAAATTTGCTCGTGAATATTCCATTCTTTTTGCAACAGTTGGTCTAAAGAGTCGCGCTGCTTTTTTATTTCTGTTTGATAGATAATGCGCCGCGCATGTTCATGCCTAAATTGGGTAAGAAATTCCGGAAGGGGCATTACACCGTGGTCTGCACTCAAGACAACGAGGACGCTTGAAACACCAACGACTTTTTGAGCGTCATCAAAAAATGAACCAAGAGCCCGGTCGAGACGAACCAGATGATCGATCATCTCATGGCTGTTCGATCCGAATGCGTGGCCAATATAATCGCAGTCCGACAAACTAAGGCACAAGAGATCAGCGACACCTCGTTGTCCGAGTTGTTCGCTTCGGATCGCTTCACGGGCGAAATCCAACATCAACAAATCACCGTACGGGGTCGAGAGAAGTTGCTCACTCTTTTTCCCGGGTTCGAACTGGTGGGGAAACGACGAGCTTGAATTGAACGTCGCCTCGGCGATAAACTCGTCGGGACCTTCTTTTGTATAAACGCTCTCCGGCAGTAACTTCGTCCAGGCGGGGGGTACATTCTTTTCGATCCACTGCGAGTGATTGAACTCTGTCACCCACGTGGGGACATGCTGAGTATAGTAATCGGATGTTACCATATGCCCATTCTTCCGGCTATACCAATAGGCACAATCAGGATGTTTCCCTCCCATTAAGATAGCAGCACGATCTTTCCCCGACGCCGTTATGACTTTTGATTTTGGCGACGAAGTTTTCAACCAATCTCCTATGCCGGTGACGAGAAGATTGTGCGGCGATTCACCGCCACCCTCACCGTCGACCTTTCCTGCCAATGTGTCCTCAACGCAGTAGACCGACTTGCGTGTAATGGGGTTGAGCCATTCATTGTCTATTATCCCGCTCGTCATCGGATAGGTCCCCGTGCTGAGGGTTGCATGGCCGAGGCATGTCACACTCGAGGCATAATTCAGACTGGCATTTGAAAAGAACACTCCTTCGGTATAAAGTTGTCGCAGCCCGCCGGTAAAATATGGTGCAAATCGCTCGAAATAATCTTCCCGCATCTGGTCTACGGATATAAAAATAATCAACCGCGGAGGTTGACTTGTAAAAGCCTGAATGGCGCTAAGCGCCGAAACAATGACGGTCAAAAGAACTCGTCTGCCGGTGATGCTCATGATTGTTCGTTATTCTCTCAATCTAGTTCCAACCAAATCTCAGCTATTCAGAATGCCGCTGAAAGATACGAGAAAGTTAGAAAGATAGAAAGAGATATTCCAAAAATTCATTTTTTTATGTATCTTGGAGTGACTAATTTAACCTTCTTAATCAACCATAAAAATTCCCATGCGCAATACATCAAAGTCCCTTTTCTTCCTCGCTTGCCTCGCATTTTCGTATATCTTTCCACTCGTCTCCCAGCCCAAATCGATCACAATTCTCCACACCAACGACATGCACGCAAGCTTCGTGCCACACGAGGCAACATGGGTGCGAGAAACTCCCAGACCGATGGTGGGCGGGTTCAACGAATTGTCTTTTGTAGTGGACAGCATCAGGAAGATCAATACCGCAACGCTCCTGCTGGATGCCGGCGATGTCATGACCGGGAATCCGATCACGGAATACGACTACAAAGGCGCGAAAGGCGGAGCGTTGTTCGAGATGATGGATCGCATCGGCTACGATACGTGGAGCTTTGGCAATCATGATTTCGACCTTGGTCAGAAGAATTTATTGCAGTTGACGACGATTGCACATTTTCCAACCATATCTGCGAATGTCGTGAACGACAAAGGCGGTTATTTTCTCAACAACAGACCGTATGTCATTATCAACAAAAACGGTTTGAGAATCGGCGTCATCGGCCTCATGTCCAGGGAGCTGTATAGTCTGGTGAACCAAAACAGCATGGTCGGCATCAAGCTCCTCCCCCCTATCGCGACGGCGCAGAAATTTATCGATGAGCTTCGCCCGAAAGTGGATTTGCTGATGGTGCTGTCGCATGCCGGAGTCGAGGACGATTCTGTGCTCGCGGTGAACGTGAAAGGATTGGATGTCATTGTCGGCGGACATTCGCATACCCGCTTGAAGAAGCCAAAGTTCGTGAACGGAGTCATCATCGTCCAGACGGGCTCGAACTGTGAAAATCTTGGCGTGCTGGATCTAACAGTTGAGAACGGCAAGGTGACAAAATACAACGGGGTTCTTCTGCAATTATGGTACAACAGCGCTCGTCCAAAGACACAATTATCAACTCTTATTGATTCTGTCGCGCAGGGGATCGAAAAAGATTACAGCAAGGTGATCGGCACGTTGAAACAGGACTGGGTTCGCAGCGACATGGAATCGGGCATAGGGAACTTCATTGCCGACGCTCAGCGCGAAGCTGCGCAGGCGGACGTCGGATTCATGAACAGCACCGGGATTCGGAAAAATGTCTCTGCGGGACCGATCACAAAGCGCGATATCTTCGAGGTGCTTCCCTTCAGAAATATTCTCGTAACATTTCCATTGAGCGGTGCTCAGATGAAGGCGATCGTGCTCAATTATATTGAGAGAAAACTGATGATTCAGACATCAGGAATTCGCTGCGAGTGGAGAAGAGGCGCTGACGGCAAGGTGGAAATCGTCAAACTCGAGATTAACGGCAAGCCGTGGGATGAGAAGCTGACGTACTCCGGTGCTGCCAGCGACTATTTTATGGGAGAGGCAAAACGTTACCTCGGTGTAGACGTTCCTCACGTTACATATTTGCAGCAAGAAGTGTTTGGAGTAATTGAAAAGAAAGTAAGCAACGAAAAAGTGATCGATTCAAAAATCGAGAATAGAATCAAAGAGATCAAGTAATTCAATAAAAGGGAGACCTTATGAACAACAATTTTCCAGTTCTCATTATCACAGGGAGGCCGGCTGCGGGGAAATCAGAGGTTATCGATTTTCTCAAAAAGACCGACCCGGGCGAACGTCTGACTAGATTCCACATCGGCGAATTCGAAGAGTTGGACGATTTCGTGTACGTCTGGGAAACCTTCGAAACCGACGACATACTGACAAAAAACGGAAAAACACGCAAGTGGACCGACAAGAAGTATTGGTTCAAGGACGATTTCATCTGGAACCTATACATCGAGCGCATCAGCCTTGAATACCGAAAGAAACTCGCACGCAATCCCGGCTACCACGACAGGACGACAACCCTCATTGAATTCGCTCGGGGCGGAAAAAACGGCATACACCAGGCGCTCACGTATTTGCATGAGGATATCCTCAATCGTGCAACGCTGATGTATATCCGTGTTTCATACGATGAGTCAGTCCGCAAGAATCACAGGCGTGCGCGGAAAGGACAAGAGGATTCCATTCTCTACCATTCGCTCCCCGATGAAAAAATGGAGTTCTACTACAAGACGAACGATTGGGAGAAGCTAGAGAAGAAGGATCCGAACTATATCAAAGTGAAGGGGTTCAAGATCCCGTACGCGGTTTTCGAAAACGAGCCGGAGAAGACCCTCGATCCGGCGTTGATCGGAAAAGAGCTCGAACGTGTGACGACAAAATTGTGGGGAATGAAGAAGTGAGGCGGAGTTGACCCTTCACGGTGACCGTCACCTTCGTGACCGTTACAATCCCCGAATCTTTCAGACTTCGGGGATTTTTATTTGAACAACTCGGCCCGTATTGCTTGAAATTCACTTTCCCGAAGACCCTCCACGAATTCCCGATATTCGTTGACACTCTTGTAATGGCTCAAGATAAACTTAGTGTACGGCAGCGTTCCTTGTCGTTCTCCAAGATATTCTAGGTAACTCGAAAATTCCCAGAACTCGCTCATGTCTCACTCCCCTTGGGACACAGAGCCTCGGTGTTAGACCCGTCCATTCTTGACGGATGATGTCACTTTCTTTCCGAGAAAGAAAGTAACCAAAGAAATCTTGTCGAAATCGTAACGCTCGGATTCAATCCCGTCCGCACATGCCGACAATTTCGGTTCGCCAATGGCTCTGAGATCAGGTGGGCTGGAGTGGAGCACCGAAATTGAAACCCTTCGATTGAATCCCTCCCCCGCGCGCGCCCAACGATTTCGACGTCAACCGAACAACGCCGCGTTGATGATCTCGGAATCGGCGGCAATGTGCGAAGGGGGCGATGCGTGCGTTATGAAAACGGCAAGCATGTGGGAAAGGCTAGTGCGAGCCGTTTTCTTCGGCATGTGCGTTGGCTAGCATCGCAAGGGTTCCGATTCCGAAAAGCTCTCTTTGCTTCTTTCTCTGGCATCAGAGAAAGAAGAGATCTGATAAGGCTGGCTAAATTGAGGCACTTTGAAATCCCCGAAGTCTTGGAGACTTCGGGGATTTTCCGCTACTCCAGATGACCGTCACCCCTAAGGTGACGGTCATCGAATTATTCCCTAAAACGCCTCCGTCGCAGTAATGTACAGCCCCGTAGAATTCACTCCGTAGCCCACATCTACTCGCAATGCGACTCGATCTTCTGTGTTTAAAACTAAGCGGATGCCCGCTCCCGCCGCAAATTTGAATTCTCCGGTACGCCATCGGATAACGTTGTCCGCCACTTGGCCGACTCCAACAAACGCGACCGCGCCCACCCTCCACACGAGAGGGATTCTATACTCTGCTTGCAGGGCAATGCTAGTGTTGTCGCGATACTGTCCCTCGAAATACCCCCGGAGCAGGCTCGCTCCGCCAAAACGCGCCAGATTCTGAAACGGTGCGGTCCCGCTAATAATTTCGGCCGCTCCCTGGATGGCGAGAACCTGGGAGGGTAGGACTTCAAAAAACTTACGCGCATCAAGTTGAATGTCGTCGTAACTGAAAGTACTCCCGAAACCTCTTCGATAAAAAAGTGTAGTCAATTGATAAAAACTCCCGGAGTACGAGGCAAACGTATTATCACGCGAATCCCAATTAACGACGAGGCCAAGCCCCGAAACAAATCCGCCACGACTTCCGGCAATAGTGCCGGGAGCGAGAAGTCCTGTCAGACTTGTCGAGAGAATCGATGTTGTCTCAAACCTCAGTATGGGACCAGCGTTTATTCGGGAATAAAGGTTCTTGGAAAAGACTGCTTTTATGAAAAAGGATTTCGGCGTGTAGCTCTCTTCGTCGTCTGAGGAGTTGTTGTTACCAATTCCGAAAAACTTATTGGGAAATTTCTTAAATGCCGTATTGGTGAGCAGCCGATAGACACCATTTCCGAAATACATATCCCCGTTGAGTTCGACGATGATCTGTTCCTTCTCAGAATAAATGAAGTCTCCGGTAAAATTTGTAGGACGGCTTCCCCTGTCTGCCGACGAATCGCGATGCAGATAGAGAGCGGCGGCGCCGCCGGCAATTCCCGTTTCGGGAGTATAAAAAAGGATCGGAATGGGGTACAGCCCAATCGGTTGAGTGCGGGAACTATCTTTTTCTGAATCCTGAGCAACGGATGATTGAGTGCAAGCGATCTCCATCAGCAGAAACACAACCACAATTGCGGAATGAATTTTGTTTTTCATCAATCATGTCGGCTAGATCCGTGGTAGAATGAACCGAGTCCTTTAGCGGACGGCTCACCTGATTTATCAGTGTCCCCGTTTTCCTTTCGGCAACACGTTCCACAATCGAGACATTACGAACGCGCCGATAAGGGCGAACGGTATCGGAGCCCAGTGCCACGCTTCCCAACCCCAGTTCGTCGTAATGTAGCCAACCCCCATACCGACAAACGCCCCGGCTAGATATTGCATTCCATCGAATAATCCGGCGGCGGTCGCCACAGCCCTCTTCCCGCCAAAATCCATCGAAGCAGCTCCTCCGATCATACCGTGTGCTCCGTTGACGAAGAAGGATAGAAGAATCAAACAACATGCGGCGGCTACCGGCCCGACGTTAAAGAGATCCGACATCCCGAAAAAGGCAAGCACGACCGCCATCCCAATGAATCCGAAGGTGATGACCGGGGCGCGGCGTCCTCCGAATGTTTTGTCCGAGGCGATGCCAAAGACGAATCCGCCCGCAATTCCTGCGAGGGCAATCCCCCATGTTGCAAGGACGTACGGGAGGTAGGTCGCGAACGCCGATTTGTTCGCACCGTGGAAATCGACGAAGTATTTAGGCCACCATGCATCGACAACGCTGCGGCGAACGAAGCCAATCATCATTGAGCCGAGGGCGATCATCCACATCACACGAGAAGCAAAGACCTTCGTAAGAACAAACTTCAGTGAGGATGGTTTGCTTTCGTCGTCTTCCACGTCGTCACCGGTTTCAAAGTCTCCTAATCCTGCATCCTTCGGCGAATTGTACATAAAGAAATAATTGATTACAAAAAGGACGCCAACGCACGCTCCGGGAATCCAGAATGCATATTGCCATGGTAGGACAAGCAGGATAAGCGGCACTCCTTGAAACGCCAGCAACAGACCAAAGCGGATGAGAACGCCAAAAATTCCCGAGAAAGTGCCTCGTTCACGGACATGAAACCACTGCGCGTTGACTTTGACAATAGAGAGCGCTCCGAAGGATTGAAAGTATCCGTTCAGGCCCCAGACGATTGCCATCATGGTAAGAATCATCCCACCTGACAGGCCGAAATTGAGCGCTGCAGGTGTCACCACATGACGTGCGAGCCCAGTCCCCTCCCATACCGCCGGGCTTGTGATACCGAGACTCGCTAGACCGAAAAGGAAGTTCATACACGCAACGCCTATCGCACCAAAGAGAAATGCCTTCTTGCCGCCAATTCTATCGGCAAACGGGCCGTTCAAGACAACGGAGAGCCCATAGACCAATGGCATCATCGTTTCGAAGACGCCCAATTCCGTATTTTTCCAGCCAAGAAGATCCGCGAGCGTCGGTGCCACGGCAGTGTAATTGTACCGCGTCATATAGAAAAACGCGTAGAGAAATCCGAGCGACATCCAGTTGATTATGCGCTGCGTGCGGAATTCAGAAGTGTGAACTGGTAGGTCTAGCGATGCTTGGTCCATGGTGATCAGTTGCCAGGTTGATGGATATAATTGTTATCCCAGAATTTCTTTCGCCTTAAGGAGGACATTCTCGACCGTCAAACCGTACTCCTTGTAGAGCACTTCGTACGGCGCCGACGCACCAAATGTCGTTATGCCAACAACGCATCCTCCATCTCCCACGTATTTGTGCCATCCCATCGGGACGCCGGCTTCGACGGCGAGACGTTTCTTTATTGATGGTGTGAAAACGCTCTCGCGGTATTCTTTGGGCTGCCGCTCGAATAATTCCCACGACGGCATGCTGACAACACGCGCAGCAATCCCATTTTTCGCGAGCTCCTCGTATGCGCCGACTGCGAATTGAACTTCCGAACCTGTCCCGATAAGAATGATATCCGGCTTCGTCGAACTTTCGGCGAGCACATACGCGCCTTTGGAAAAATTCTTTGCAGAGGCGTACTTCGTTCTGTCGATCGTCGGCACTTTTTGTCGCGTCAGTGCGATCGCTACCGGGCCTGATCGATGCTCGATGGCATACTTCCACGCCTCCGCGGTTTCGTTAGGGTCCGCGGGACGAAGCAATGTCATGTTTGGAATTGTCCGGAGGGATGCGAGTTGCTCTATGGGCTGATGCGTGGGCCCGTCCTCACCCAATCCGATGCTATCATGCGTGAAGACATAAATCGGCCGGATGCCCATCACGGCAGCGAGCCGGATCGGAGGCCGCATATACTCCGAAAAGATCATAAACGTACCGCCAAAAGGAATGATCCCGTCGGTTAAGGACATGCCGTTAAGCACAGATCCCATCGCATGTTCGCGCACGCCGAAGTGAAAATTCCTGCCGTCGTAGCTCCCCGGCTGAAATTCTCCATAATTCTTGAGATGAGTATTGTTCGAAGGACGCAGGTCGGCTGAGCCGCCGATTAATGTGGGTAAATACGGAGCGATGGCATTGAGCACTTTTCCGGAGGCTTCACGAGTCGCCATGTTTCCTGCCTCCGGACCGAATACGGGGAGCGCCTTCTTCCATTCATCACCGAATTTTCTTCCACGCACGTTTTCCAACTCAGTGGCCGACTCCGTGTGTGCTTTCTTGTACTCGGAAAAACTCGCGCGCCATTTTTCCTCCCTCGTCTTTCCCGATTCCACCGCTGTGCGGAAGTGAGCAAGTACTTCCTGTGGAATGTAGAAGAATTTTTCGGGATCCCAACCGTACGCCTTTTTTGTCAACTTCACTTCTTCGTCACCCAACGGTGTGCCGTGAACTTCTCCGGTATCGTGCTTATTTGGACTTCCGAAACCGATGTGCGTCCGCACCGCAATGAGCGAAGGACGATCCTTATCGTTCTGTGCCGCCCGGATTGCCTTGTCGATCCCTTCAACGTCATTCCCGTCCGCGACGCTCTGTACGTGCCATCCGTACGATTCAAAGCGTTTGAGGCGATCCTCGGTAAATGCAAAATCAGTCGTTCCATCAATACTTATATGATTGTCATCGTACAAGTAAATGATGTTCCCCAGTTTCAAATGTCCCGCGAGCGACGCCGCCTCCGATGAGACGCCTTCCATCAAATCGCCGTCGCCCGCAATTCCATAAATAAAATAGTTGACAACATCGAAGTTCGGACGATTATATCGGGCGGCCATGTATTTTTCAGCGATCGCCATTCCGACGCCGTTGGCGAATCCCTGCCCGAGAGGACCCGTTGTCGTCTCAACTCCGGCTGTAAGGTGAAACTCCGGGTGCCCGGGCGTTTTGCTCCCGAACTGGCGAAACCTCTTCAAATCGTCAAGGGAGAGATCATAGCCGGTCAAATGAAGCAAACTGTAAAGCAGCATGGAGCCATGTCCCGCCGACAAGACAAACCGATCTCGATTCTGCCAATGCGGGTTCGCCGGATTATGATTAAGGAATCGAGTCCATAGGACGTACGCCATCGTTGCAGCTCCCATTGGCATACCCGGGTGTCCGGATTTTGCTTTTTGCACACCATCGATTGAAAGAGTCCGAATCGTATTGATGCAGAGTTGATCTAACGCTGTATCGCTCATGTGAGAATTCCCGTAAGAATGATCGCTGACGTGAAGAAGACCAGAGAATTGTCTTCGCCTGAAGGAGTGTTACCGAGAAGGTATCTTTGCGAAGAGGGTCGTAAATTTTTCACAAACAGAAGATAGGAAAAATTCCGGAAAAGTAAAAGCTGGAAAGGGGGCGCTATTTTTTATTGTCGACCAAGCCATGTTCGATTGCATAGCGCACAAGGTGAGCGACGTCGTGAACCCCGAGTTTGTGCATGATATTTGTGCGGTGGGTGTCGATCGTTCTGGAACTGATGAACAACTTCTCTGCGATTTGCTGATTGGTTAATCCCTGCGAGACGAGATCAAGGATTTCTTTCTCGCGCGTCGTGAGCGAAGACGGGGGGAGTTGATTCGATCTATTGAAGTCCCGATTGGTCAGATATCCTTTGACGATAAATTCTTTGATGCGCGGGCTGAACGCTCTCTCTCCCCTACTCACCGTGCGTACCCCGGCCATAAGTTCTTCTTTCTCAGCACTTTTGAGAAGGTAGCCTTCTGCGCCGAACTCGAGGGCTTGATGAAGATATTCTTCCTGTTCGTACGCGGTGAGAATCATCACGTGAACATCGGGAAAATCCTTTCTCACCAGCTTCACAACTTCGAACCCTGAAAGGACCGGAATGAAGAGATCGAGGATGACAACATCGGGATGCAGTTCTTTGACCTTCTGCATCGCCTGTTCGCCGTCTTCGGCTTCACCGACGATGACCAGATCTTCCACGTCCTTCAGCTGGTTCTTTATCCCAAACCGCGCCAGCGGATGATCGTCAACAACAAGGATGCGAATCTTTTTCATTGCTCGGTGCGATAAGAGATTCGTGGAAATTCTGACATACTCTCAAAAATGCGGGACCTTATCATGCACATCACTTGAAAAGTCTCATGTGCATTTTACCATCTCGCCATTCCGAGAACTCATTCCTTCGATTGCACAAGCCCTTTATCGATCGCGTAGCGAACTAGATTTGCGACGTCGTGTATATTGAGTTTTTGCATGATGTTCGTACGGTGCGTATCGACAGTCCGCGCACTTATAAATAGCTTCTCAGCAATCTGCTGGTTTGTGAGGCCGTCCGCAACGTTCGCGAGGATCTCTTTTTCGCGCTTGGTCAGGATGTCGTCTCCCGTCGGCACTACCGGCCCCTGGCCCTCAGCTTTGCGAATGAAATTATCGACGATAAGTTTCGAGATGCGCGGACTGAAAAACTTGTCACCTCTCATTACTGCGCGGATAGCGTCGATCAGCTCCTCTTTTTCTACACTCTTCAGCACGTACCCGCCTGCTCCTGATCGAATAATCTGGTACACATAGTCTTCGTTTTCGAAACCGGTGAGAACGAGCACGCGAGTCGAAGGAAATTTTTTCTTCAGCAGTTTTGTCGCCTCGATTCCGGAAATTCCGGGCATGAAAATATCCATGATGACGAGGTCGGGGGCGAGGGCCTTCGTCTTTGCAATGGCATCTTCGCCATCTTCTGCCTCGCCGACGACAACGAAATCGTCGGAAGTTTTTAATTGGTTGATAACACCGAAACGAACGAGCGGATGGTCATCAACAACAAGTATCTTGATCTTGCTCATGGATTTTAATTGGACGCCGGATGTTGTGCAATTCCCTCCCCACAAGAGTACGGTTCAATTGTTACAAATGTATGAACTAGAAATTGGATTGTCAATCGGCGTGTGTACATAACGAAGTAGATTGCAGGCGCTACGAAGAGCCGACCGGATGTCATGCGGAAAAGAGCCGCTTTTCATAGCTAAGCATAAATCGGCTTATCCGTCCACGGCCAACCGATACCCTATCCCGGACTCCGTTACAAAGAGTCTGGGGGTATTCGGATTGTCCTCCAGCTTTTTACGAAGCTGGGCGACGTAGACACGGGAATACTGAGTTTCCTCTTCGAAGGTGGGGCCCCAGATTTGCTGGAGAATATACCGATGGGTAAGGACCTTCCCTGTATTTCCTCCGAAGCGGGGCCGGGGGTGGTGTTTGCAGGAACTTTTCGAAGGTGGTAGACAAGACCCTTCCGAAGGTTTTGAACCTTCGGAAGGTTGGTGTTTCAGATTATCTCACAGTCGTCTTCCGGAATCCATCCGACTTTTCCATCGGCTAGGCGAATTTTCCGCCAGTGATTAACGCTGTCCAACACTTGCAGTTTCAGTCCTTTGTGAAGGACGAAAAGATCGTTCCCCTTGCTGTCCGGTGCTGATTTGATGTTCGAGGCATCGCTCATCACGATTGCGTACTCCGTGTTGGATTCTTTGTACGATTGCACGCCGAATCCTATCATGGTCAGGATAAGTGCTGAAGAGAACACAAATCCGACGAACATCGACACGCGCTTCTGGAGATACGTCGGCGCAAAAAGGAAGTAGGCAAATGCTGCAAGCGTGAGGAGAAAGAATGCATAGACGATCCACCCCATCGTTGCCAGGGAAAACATTGTAATGAGTGAATCGAACCAACGATAGACAAAAAGTTTTGGCACGGCGTCAATTTTGTCCGTCACCTGCAGGTTGGCAAGCTGAAGATTAAATTGAATGTCTTCGTCTCCGGGGAGGATCTGCTTTGCGCGTTCGTAATTCAAGATTGCCTTTTGGATCTTGCCGCTTTTGTAGTACGCATTCCCAAGATTGAAGTAGATCTCGCCG
>Ga0315281_10003690_pt1 | contig 22396 bp, 26 predicted proteins | sample YL17G07_0_MG_FD_204540 | JGI IMG/M metagenome (GOLD analysis project Ga0315281, IMG submission 204540) | Sediment microbial communities from Yellowstone Lake, YNP, Wyoming, USA - YL17G07_0 | ecosystem: Environmental > Aquatic > Freshwater > Lake > Sediment | place: USA: Wyoming | collected... | reverse complement strand
CCCGCGGGCGTTTTTCCGCGAAAAGATGGTCGAGGGCGTCGCCACCATCGCGGCCGCGTTCTGGCCCAAGCCGGTGATCGTGCGCCTGTCGGATTTCAAGTCCAACGAATACCGCAAACTGATCGGCGGCGCGCGCTACGAGCCGGAAGAGGAAAATCCGATGCTCGGTTTTCGCGGCGCGGCGCGCTACCTCGCGGCGGATTTTCGCGCCTGCTTCGAACTCGAGTGCGCCGCGCTGCGCAAGGTGCGAAATGAGCTCGGGCTCACCAATGTCGAGTTGATGGTGCCGTTCGTACGGACGCTCGATGAGGCGCGCGGCGTGGTGAAACTGCTGGGCGAAAACGGCCTGAAGCGAGGCCAGGACGGCTTGCGGCTGGTGATGATGTGCGAACTGCCCTCGAACGCCATCCTCGCCGAGGAATTTCTGCAGTACTTCGACGGTTTCTCGATCGGATCCAACGACCTGACGCAGCTCACGCTCGGCCTGGACCGCGACTCGGGACTCGTCGCCGCCGGCTTCGACGAACGCGACGGGGCCGTCAAGGCGCTGCTGGAAATGGCCATCCGGGCCTGCCGCAAGCAGGGCAAGTACGTCGGCATCTGCGGCCAGGGGCCCTCCGACCATCCCGACTTCGCGCGCTGGCTGATGGAGCGGGGGATCGAGAGCCTGTCGCTCAATCCGGACACCGTGGTGTCGACCTGGTTATCACTGGGCGGTAACGCCCCTGCGCTTAGCGCCGATGCAAAAGCCGGGTCTTCTCCCGCTGCCATTCCTTCTCGCGCTCCGACGCCCGCTTATCGTGCTTGAGCTTGCCTTTGGCAAGCGCGATCTGGATCTTGATGCGGCCCTTGGCGAAATGCAGATCGAGCGGAATCAGGGTGTAGCCGCGCTGCTCGACCTTGCCCACCAGGCGGCGTATTTCCTCGGCATGCATGAGAAGTTTGCGTGTGCGCGTCGGGTCGGGAGTGACATGGGTCGAGGCGCTGCCGAGCGGGCTGATATGCGCCCCGAGCAGCCAGAGCGCGCCTTCGTCGACGATGACGTAGGCATCGCCGATCTGCGCACGGCCGGCACGGATCGCCTTGACCTCCCAGCCATCGAGCACCAGGCCCGCCTCGTAGCGCTCCTCTACGAAGTAGTCGTGGAACGCTTTGCGGTTTTCGGTGATCGACATGGCGGGGTCCAGGCCCCGATTTTCCCATGAAGCGCATCTCGCGCTCGGCAATCGTCGAGTGTGGTGCCCTGGATTTCTACGCGCTGGTCGAGGCGATCGAATCCTACCCGGACTTCCTGCCCTGGTGCGCGGCGGCCGCGGTTCGCGAGCGGGCGCCCGGGCGGACCGTTGCCACGCTCACTCTGGGCGTATCGGGCGTCAGGCAACCCTTCACCACCGAGAACACCAACCTTCCAGGGAGGTCCATCGACATGCGGCTGCTCGAGGGGCCATTCAAACGGTTTGCCGCGGCGTGGCACTTCACGCCCCTGGAGACAGACGCATGCAAGGTGGAGTTTGCGCTGGAGTACGAGTTCTCCAGCCGCATCATCGCGGCGGCCCTGGGGCCGGTATTCGGCCGGCTCGCCGACAGTACGGTGGCGGCATTCACTCGCCGGGCGCAAGCGCATCGGAATGGACGTCTTGCGCGTTGAAGTGGTTTACGCGCTTGCCGATGCCCAGGACGTCGTCGTCCTGGACCTGGTGGAAGGCGCCGTTGCGCGCCAGGCGCTCGCAGATAGCGGCTTGCTCGCCCGCCATGGACTCGCGATTGAAGATCTTCAGCTGGGAATGTTCGGCAAACGGATCGCGGCCGAGCAACGGCTGCGCGAGGGCGAGCGGGTGGAAATTCTCAGGACGCTGGCAGCCGCCCCGAGCGAGGCGCGGCGCGGGCGCGCACGCCGCAGCCGCTAGCCGCAGTTCTGCTGTACCTGCGCGCGTGCCTTGGCGGCTTCCTGGTCGCGCTGCGCGTCATCCAGGTAGTAGCGCTCGCCCTTGGAGTCGGAACGCTGAATGCGTTGCCCGCTCTCCAGAGTACGCAGCATCTCCTGCGAGCGTTCGCAGTTTTCCTTCCTGGCGTCGTTGTCCTGTTTTTGCTGGTCGGCTTTCGCGGCGCTCTTCTGCGCTTCGGCCTGGCGTTTGCGGTAATCCTGCTCCCGCTCCGCGGCAGTCTGCGGGCCCTTCTTGGCGTCCGTCGCAGCACCGCCCTTGGCCGCCGGCGCTTCCTCCGACGAAGCGGAGGTGCCCTTGAGCATCCTTACTTTGGCCCCTGGCGGCGGCGCATCGCCGCACGCGCGTTTGCCGTCCGCGGTCGTCCAGCATTTGATCTGCGCCTGCGCAACGCCGGTGAGCGCGAGCCCGATCAGCAAAACCACGATTTTGGTCATCGCCTGCTCCAGAAAATGATCCCAAGGCATGTAACGCATCAGCGCGCGCCCGGAGGACAAGTGGACGGTAGCCAGTTTCCCGCGCTGCGTCAAACCCGCTCCGCGACTCGCGTATAATGCGTTTTTGCAAGCAAGGATAGCCATGCGGGTGATCCAGAAGGCGCTGACCTTCGACGATGTGCTCCTCCTTCCCGCCTACTCGCGCGTCCTGCCGCGCGAAGTGTCCCTGAAAACCCGCATCACCCGCCGGCTCGAGCTGAGCATTCCTCTGGTGTCTGCCGCCATGGACACGGTGACTGAAGCGCGCCTCGCGATCGCGATCGCGCAGGAGGGCGGCATCGGCATCGTGCACAAGAATCTCACCGCGAAAGAGCAGGCGGCCGAAGTCGCCAAAGTCAAGCGCTTCGAGTCCGGCGTGCTGCGCGATCCGATCACGGTCACGCCCGACATGAAGGTGCGCGAGGTGATCGCACTCGCCCGCGAGCGCAAGATTTCGGGCCTGCCGGTGGTCAAGGCGGGCCGGGTGGTGGGAATCGTCACCAACCGCGACACGCGCTTCGAGACCAAGCTCGACCAGCCGGTGTCGCGCATCATGACACCGCAGGCGCGGCTGGTTACCGTGCGCGAGGGCGCCAGTCTCGGGGAAGCAAAGGAATTGATGCACAAGCATCGCCTCGAACGCGTGCTGGTGGTGGACAGGGACATGCGGCTGCGCGGGCTGATAACGGTCAAGGACTTCCTCAAGTCAACCGAGCACCCGCACGCCGCCAAGGACCAACAGGGTAAATTGCTCGTCGGTGCGGCCGTGGGCGTGGGGCGCGGCACCGAGGAGCGCGTCCAACGGCTGGCGGAGGCGGGCGTCGACCTGATGGTGGTCGACGCGGCAACCGGCCATGCGCAGGGTGTCCTCGACCGTCTCAAATGGGTGAAAAAGCATTATCCGAAGCTGCAGTTGATCGGCGGCAACGTCGCCACGGCCGAAGGTGCGAAGGCGTTGCTCAAGGCGGGTGTCGACGGTGTGAAAGTCGGGCTCGGCCCCGGATCCATCTGCACAACGCGCATCGTCGCGGGCGTCGGTGTGCCGCAGATCACGGCGATCATGAACGTCGCGCACGCGCTCAAGGGTAGTGGCGTGCCATGCATCGCCGACGGCGGTGTCCGGTATTCCGGCGACGTGGCCAAAGCGCTTGCGGCAGGCGCTTCGTGCGTGATGCTGGGCTCGATGTTCGCCGGTACCGACGAATCGCCGGGAGAACTCGAGCTCTACCAGGGACGCTCCTACAAGGCCTACCGGGGGATGGGTTCGCTCGGCGCGATGAAGAAGGGGTCGGCGGACCGCTATTTTCAGGACCCCGAAATGAACACCGACAAACTGGTGCCCGAGGGAGTGGAGGGCCGCGTGCCCTACAAGGGCAGCGTGGTGGGGGTGATCCAGCAGCTCATCGGCGGCCTGCGCGCAAGCATGGGGTACACCGGCTGCACCTCGATCGAGGACACGCACGCGCGCGCCGAATTCATAGAAATCAGTTCGGCGGGCATGCGCGAATCGCACGTGCACGACGTGCAGATCGTCAAGGAGGCCCCGAATTACCGGGCCGAATAGGCAGGACATAGAACGGGAAAGCGGCGCGTTGCACGACAAGATCCTCATCCTCGATTTCGGCGCGCAGTACACGCAGCTGATCGCGCGCCGGGTGCGCGAAGCGAAGGTTTACTGCGAGATCCATCCCTGCGATGTCACGGACGCCTTCGTGCGTGACTACGCGCCCAAGGGCGTCATTCTCTCGGGCAGCCACCTGTCGGCCTATGAGGACTCCACGCTCAAGGCCCCCAAGGCAGTGTTCGAGTCAGGCGTTCCCGTGCTCGGCATCTGCTACGGCATGCAAACCATGGCGCAGCAGCTCGGCGGCAAGGTCGAGTCCGGGAAAGTCCGCGAATTCGGCTATGCCGAGGTGCGCGCACGCGGCCACACGAAACTGCTCGAAGGCATCGAGGACTTCCGTAGGCCCGAAGGCCACGGCATGCTCAAGGTCTGGATGAGCCACGGCGACAAGGTCGTCGAGATGCCGCCGGGCTTCAGGCTCATGGCTTCTACCGAATCGTGCCCGATCGCCGGCATGGCGGACGAGGCGCGCCGCTACTATGCCGTGCAGTTCCATCCGGAAGTCACCCACACGCCGCAGGGAACGAAGCTGCTGCACCGGTTCGTGCGCGAGATCAGTGGCTGCCGCGGCGATTGGAACATGCCGGATTACGTCTCCGAGGCAATTCAAGGAATCAAGGAACAGGTGGGCGACGAAGAAGTCATCCTCGGTTTGTCGGGAGGCGTGGATTCCTCCGTCGCCGCCGCTCTGATCCACCAGGCCATCGGCAAGCAACTCACCTGCGTGTTCGTGGACCACGGCCTGCTGCGGCTGGACGAGGCGAAGCAGGTCATGGCGACGTTCGCGGAGCACATGCACGTCAAGGTGATCCACGTCGACACGAGAGGCGAGATGTTTGCCGCGCTCGGTGGCGTGTCCGACCCGGAACAGAAGCGCAAGATCATCGGCAAGCTTTTTGTCGATGTCTTCCAGCGCGAATCCGCAAAGATCAAGAACGCGAAATGGCTCGCGCAGGGCACCATCTACCCGGACGTGATCGAATCGGCCGGCGCCAAGACCAAGAAGGCGGTGACGATCAAGTCGCACCACAACGTCGGCGGGCTGCCGGAGTCTCTGCACCTGAAGCTTCTTGAGCCGCTGCGCGAACTTTTCAAGGATGAAGTGCGCGAACTCGGCCTTGCCCTTGGCCTGCCGCGCGAGATGGTGTTCCGGCACCCGTTTCCGGGCCCCGGGCTTGGCGTGCGCGTGCTGGGAGAAGTAAAGAGGGAATACGTAGAACTGCTGCAGCGCGCGGACGACATTTTCATCCAGGAGCTCAGGAATTCGGGCTGGTACGACAAGACGGCGCAGGCATTCGCGGTGTTCCTGCCGGTGAAATCGGTGGGCGTAATGGGCGATGGCCGCACCTACGAGTACGTCGTGGCATTGCGCGCGGTCGAGACCTCGGACTTCATGACCGCGGGCTGGGCGCCGCTGCCGCACGAACTACTGGCCAGGGTATCGAGCCGTATCATCAACGAAGTGCGCGGCGTCAACCGCGTGACTTACGACATTTCCTCAAAGCCACCTGCCACCATTGAGTGGGAGTAACCCAAATCGTATGCAAAACAATTGATTATTTGTCGAGTTTTGCATGTGATACGGCACGCCCTCTGCGCTTCCGGATCTTTACCCTCTTGGGTTTGCGCTGTACTTTCTTTACAGTTTGTTTTGACCAGCCAATTGTCGCTTCTATCGCCGCAGTCGCAGCCCTGATTTCCTTTTTAATGCCGGATAGCATCGCACCGACCAACCGATGCCAAATGTCGTCCGGTATTCGGGACAAATTCTTATTCGCTGTCATGTAGCGTTCCCTCCACGCTTGCCGATATCGACAACACTAGCCGTTTGCATCGCGGCGCGGATCCGCTGGATTCGGTCGGTCCGCTTCGCTGGCAGGAGATCATATCCCTCATAGTGCTTACCGCGCATGATGGGATGTGTTTGTCCTGCCAAAACTCGCACCGGGTTTCCCTCGATATTCCGGACACTTTTGGCCGTCTTTCACGCCGGGTATCGCGAGTTCGAGCCCCGTCCGCTCCGCAAGCGGTGGCGCTAGAATGTCCTCACGCCGTGCCGGTCGGCAAAAAGGGGCATTTCGCATGGGTTTCGAACCCGAGAAGATCGAGGAAGTCGGGCGTGAACTCGGCATTACGGATGAGGAAATTTCGGCACGCAAGGCGTTCCTCGACTTCCGTGCCGACGACGTCGCGCGCCTGAAGGCGCTGCACGGCCCGCTCGAGCAGGCCCGCGCCGAGGTGATCAACGAGTTCTACGCGCACCTGCTGTCCTTCGATGAAACCAGCGCCCTGCTCGGCGACGAGAGCGGCGTCATGCGCCTCAAGCGGACGCAAAGCGCCTACTTCGAGGGTCTCACCGCTGGCGAATACGGGGCCGCTTACGTGCGCGACCGGCTTCGCGTCGGCATCGCGCACCAGCGTATCGGTCTGGACCTGAAATGGTATATCGGCGCCTATAGCAAGTACCTGGGCCTGCTGTTCTCGCGCCTCTGGGACGCCGGCCGAATCGAAGACCGCTCCACGCTGCGAGCCATGCTTTCGCTGCAGAAGATCGTGCTCTTCGACATGGGGCTGGCGGTCGATACCTACCTTCACCATCGCGAGAGGACGATCAAGCAGAAGCTCTCGCAGCTCGTGGCGCTCAACCAGGTGGCGGCCGCCCTCACCTCTTCGCTCAGCCTGCGACAGGTGCTCGACGAGGTGATGCGCTGCGCGATCGAGTTCACCGGCGCGCGCGCTTCCAGCATCGCTTTTTACGAGCAGGCCGAAGGCCGTTTCAGGGATTGGGTGACGCGCGGCCTGTCCGAGCATTTCGTGCGCAACATGGCGTTTCGCCGCGGCGGGCTGGCCGACGAAGCGTTCAGCTCGGGCACCCACGTGCTGAGCAACGACCGGCCGGAAACGCGCCATCGGCTGAGCCCGCTGGCGCGGGAGGAAGGGATCCGCTCGTTTCTCTGCCTGCCGCTCACTTTTCAGGAGCAGCATCTCGGGGTGCTGTACGTCTATCGCACGGACCGCGACGATTTCCCCGCCGACGAAATCGACCTGCTCGCGACCTTCGCCCACCTCGCGGCGGGGGCGATCAGCAACGCCCGTCTCCACGAGAAGATCAGCGATCTGGCGCGCACCGACGGCCTCACCGGGCTGTACAACCGGCGCAGCTTCGACGAGCGCCTGGCCATCGAGGTCAAGCGCGGGGAACGCTACCGCCACCGCTTCGCTGTTCTGATGCTGGACGTGGACCGTTTCAAGCGCGTCAACGACACGCACGGCCATCAGGCGGGCGACGCCGTGCTCAAGTTCCTGGGCGAGCTGCTGCGGCGGCAGGTCCGCGCCGGCGTGGACATGGCGGCGCGGTTCGGCGGTGAGGAGTTCGTCGTGCTGCTGCCCGATACCGACCGCGGCGGCGCTTTGACGGTTGCCGAGAGGATCCGCAAGGCCCTCGCAGGCTCGGCGATCCGGGTCACGGGCGAGGCGACGATCGGCGTCACGGTCAGCGTCGGCGTCTGCTGCTATCCGGATCATGCCGACTCCGCCGACGCGCTGATGCGCAACGCCGACCAGGCTCTTTACGCCGCGAAGCGCTTGGGGCGCAACCGCACCACAGTATTCGGCGAGCTGGCCGCCCCCGGCGCGGAAGACATGTGACGGTAAAAATGACGGTAAAAGTAGATCGCGCTGACATTGATATTCGAAAAGACGACGGCTTGGAATTGCCGTCGATGATTGAGTGGGAGTAGGGGCTGTTCAGCTATCGCCACGGCTTTCATGCCGGCAATCACGCTGATGTGCTCAAGCACGTCGTCCTGGTGCAGATGCTTGCGTACATGAGCGCCAAAGACACGCCGCTCTGGTTCGTGGATACCCACGCCGGCGCCGGTGCCTATTCGCTTGACAGCCCGTTTGCCCAGAAGAAGGGCGAATTCAGGGACGGCGTCGGACGGCTGTTTAGGCAAAGCGGGTTGCCACCGGCGCTCTTGGAGTACCTGCAGCAGGTAAAGAAAATGAATCCGGATGGCGTGCTGCGCCATTACCCGGGATCGCCGCAGATAGCGCTGCAGATGCTGCGGGAGCAGGACCGGCTGCAACTGTTCGAACTGCACACTACCGAGAGCGAGGTCCTGCGGAAGCAATTCGCGAATTTGAAACGGCGGATCTCGGTTCAGCCCACGGACGGGTTCGCGGGGCTGAAGGCCGTCCTGCCGCCCGCGTCGCGCCGCGGCCTGGTGCTGATCGACCCGTCGTACGAGGACAAAGCCGACTACGCCAAGGTGCTGGACGCGATGCGCGACGCGCTGCAGCGCTTCGCCACCGGCGTCTATGCGGTCTGGTACCCGCAGGTGCAGCGCCCGGAATCGAAGGAATTGCCGGGACAATTGCAGCAACTGGCAGGCAAAGGCTGGCTGCACGCAACATTGAAAGTCATGGCGCCCGCGCGTGACGGTCTCGGGTTGCACGGCAGCGGCATGTTCGTCTTCAATCCACCCTGGAAGCTGGAAGCGGCTCTTAGCGCGGCAATGCCGACGCTTGTCAGGCTTCTCGGCCAGGACCGCAGTGCCTCGTACTCCCTGAGAAGCAAGCAATCCTGACAATTGAATGAGCGACGAACATTTCATGCGGCGGGCCCTGGAACTCGCGCAACGCGCCCGGGCAGAAGGCGAAGTCCCGGTGGGCGCCGTGGTGGTGCTGGACGGGAAGATCGTCGGCGAGGGCTGGAACCGCCCGATTGCCGCCAATGACCCGACGGCGCACGCGGAGATCCAGGCCATGCGCGCGGCGGCCGGCGCATTGAAGAACTATCGGCTCCCCGGAGCGACGCTTTATGTGACGCTCGAACCCTGCGAGATGTGCCTCGGGGCGATGTTCCATGCGCGCATCACGCGCACGGTTTTCGGCGCCACGGATCCGAAGAAGAAAATCCTGAAATCGCAGACCGCGGTGGAAGGCGGCGTGCTGGCGGCGGAATGCGGTGCGCTGTTGAGTGGGTTTTTCGCCGCACGCCGATGAAAATAAGAATCGACGTGGCGACACAGACACTCTCTTTCGGGAACAAGGTCTATTCGGTTTCCACCTCGAAAAACGGGGTCGGGGAGAAAAACGGCAGCTTCTGCACGCCGCGGGGGCGGCACATCGTGCGCGCCAAAATCGGCGGCGGCCAGCCGCTGAACGCGGTGTTCGCGCGGCGCCGTCCCACGGGCGAGGTATGGTCCCCTGAGTTGGATGGCCAACATCCCGGGCGCGACTGGATGCTGACGCGCATCCTGTGGCTGTCGGGTTGCGAAGTCGGCAGGAACCGCCTCGGCGAGGTCGACACGATGCGCCGCTACATCTACATCCACGGTTCGCCCGAGGGGGCCGAAATGGGCAAACCGGGTTCGATCGGCTGCATACGCATGCGCAACGAAGACATCGTCGAATTGTTCGATCTCGTGCCGCCCTATACAGCCGTCGACATCAATGAAGGATGAAGAACGCTAGCGCGATATCGCGGCAATCTTCTCCCGGTTGGGTTCCAGCACGATCCCTTTTTCGCAGATGATTCCGGCAATCAGTTCCGCCGGCGTGACGTCGAACGCCGGATTTCTTACTGCTATGCCTTCCGGCGCCCAGCGCACGCCGCGGTAGCCGGTGACTTCGTGCGCCGGGCGTTCCTCGATCTGGATCGCGGAACCATCGGCAGTTTTCGGGTCGAAGGTCGAGGTCGGCGCCGCCACGTAGAAGGGCAGGCGATGCCGGCGCGCGAGCACGGCGACCATGTAGGTGCCGATCTTGTTGGCAGCGTCGCCGTTGGCGGCAATGCGGTCTGCGCCGACGATGACGACGTCCACCTCACCCTTGCTCATCAGGTGCCCGGCCATGTTGTCGGTGATCAGCGTACAGGGGATGCCTTCCTGCACGCATTCCCATGCGGTGAGGCGCGCGCCTTGGAGATAGGGCCGTGTCTCGCAGGCAATGACCGAGATCGTCTTGTCCCGCTCGAAGGCGGTTCTGACGACGCCGAGGGCCGTTCCATGGCCGCTGGTCGCCAAAGCACCGGTGTTGCAATAGGTCAGGATGCGCGCGCCCTTCGGCATCAGCGCGGCGCCGTGGCGGCCCATGGCGCGGTTCGCCGCCAGGTCCTGGTCGAATATCGCGATTGCCTCGGCCTCGGGGTTAGCTGCCTTCTTCATCCGGTCTAACGCCCAGAACAGATTCACCGCGGTAGGCCGGCTCGCGGCCAGCACTTCAAAAGCTTCCCCGGAAGAAGAACCCAGAACAACCCCGAAGGCGGCCGCGCAACCGATGGCAGGCGCACCGCGTACCACCATGTCGCGAATCGCCGCGGCGACCTCCGTGGCGGTCCTGCAGGTGATGTAGACGGTCTGATCGGGCAACAACCGCTGATCAAGCAATTCCAGCCGATCACGCTTCCATCGTATGGGCTCTATTTTCACCTAGACAACTCGCTCGTTGCCGCCGTCCACCGGCACCTGCGCCGCGGTGGTCTTGGCGAACAGCGGGCCGCACATCTCCGCCGCCAGTTCCGCCACGTCTTTCGACGTGACCTCGGTCTTCAGGAGGTTGTTCTTCTTGTATTGCTCCACGCTCAGGTTGTAGGCCCTGGCGCGCGAGGCGAGCACCTCGTCGGTCCACAGCGCGGTGTCGTAAACCGCATTCGGGTGGATGCTGTTGATGCGGATGCCGTCCTTGCCCCACTCCAGAGCGGTAACGCGCGCGAGCTGGTTCATCGCCGCCTTCGATGCCGAGTAGGCGGCGGCACCCGGTCCCGGAGCAGGAACGTTCTTCGAGCCGATAACCACGATGCGGCCGCCGCGCGGCGCCAGTTTCAACAATGCGTGGCAGGCCTGCATGACGAGCAGGTTCGCCTCGACGTTGACCGTCATCGCCTTGCGCCACATGTCGCTGCCGATGTCCTGCACCGCCTGGGAGGCGGGAAAGATGCCGGCATTCAAGACCAGCATGTCGACACCGCCGAAATGCTTGACGGCCTTGTCAATCACGTCTTTTATTTCTTTTTCCTGGGTCAAATCACAAACCAGACCCAGAAAATCCGGGCGCTGCCACAGCGTCTCGACAGCGGGATTTCGATCCAGGCCGACGACCGCGGCGCCGCGCTTGAGGAACGCCGCCGCACTGGCTTTGCCGATGCCCGAGGCGGCACCGGTGACGATGGCCACCTCGCCGGCAAAGGCAGGCGGGCTGCCGGCCTTCTTCAACTTGGCTTGTTCCAGGTCCCAGTACTCGATATCGAAAGTATGTTTGTCGTCCAGCGCCCTCCAGCCGCCCAGCGCCTCGGCGCGCAGAATCACCTCCACCGTGTGCTCGAAGAGATCTTCGACGATGCCTACGTCCCTTGCGGTGCGCCCGAAAGCGGCGAAGCCGAATTGCGGATCGAGCGCCATGCGCGGCGCCGGGTCGAGCATCGTCTTCGGCTCTTTTGCTTTTTTCGAATTCCTCTCAAAGTAATTCCTGTAATTCAAAGCAAAATCTTCCACGTTCCGGCCGAGCATCGGCAGCGGCTTGGTGCGAATGACGTGGTCCGGGGTCGCCGGCCCGCCCTGCGAGATGCGTGCCACATCGGGGTGGCGCGCGAAGCCGAGAAAATGCGGCGAGTCATTGCAGCGGCAGAGCAACGGAAAGCCGGCCTTCCGGGAAACTTCGTTGCGCAATTTCGCCGCCTCTTCGCGCTTGAACGCGGGCGCCGGCACGGCAGGCGAGCCAACGCTCCAGGCCTTTTGCGCCGCGAGATATTTCTCGGCCATGGATACCAGCTCGATCATCAGTTCGTAGGATTCGCGCGCATCGGCGGCGAACGAGAATACGCCATGCGAAAGCAGCACCATGCCGGCGGTGTTCTTTGTCTTCTGCTTCGGATACTCGCGGGCGCAGTAGGCCGCCAGATCGAAGCCCGCCATGATGTACGGGATCACCACCACCTTGTCGCCGTAGATGTCGCGGATGCGCCTGTCGCCATCGGGCGCGTTCGAGATCGACAGCACCGCATCGGCGTGCGTATGGTCGACATACTTGTGCGGCAGGATCGCGTGCAGAATGGTTTCCACCGAAGGCGCGGGCGCGCCGGCGCGCAGCGTGTGCGTGGCCAGTTCATTCACCATCTGCGGATCGGACAGCGCGGGCAGGGTGGCGAGCCGCCGCAAGTAGTCGAGTTTCACCGGCGCGAATCCCGCCGGCTCGATGGTTTCGAGGTCCCATCCGCTGCCCTTGACGTAAAGCACCTCTTCTTTTTCGCCGAAGAGGTTGTTTTCCTCGATTTTCACCGAAGTATTGCCCCCGCCGTGCAGCACCAGCGACTTGTCGCGGCCGAGCAGGCGCGAAGTGTAGACGCGCGGGCCGAGCGGCCCGCCGAAACTCGCGGCGTCGGCGTCGTTCCATAGACTTTTCATGGGCGCGGATTATACTTTCGGATCATGGCCAGGATAGAACTCATGAGCTGGGAGCAGGCGCAGCCAATCGCCGGGCCCTTGCGTTTCGCCATCTTCGTCGACGAGCAGAACGTGCCGCCCGGGATCGAACTCGACGACCAGGACGCGAGCTGCGTGCATGCCGTCGCGTTCGACGTGGAGGACAAGGCCATCGGCACCGGGCGCCTGCTGCCCGACGGCCACATCGGCCGCATGGCGGTGGTGAAGGAATGGCGCCGGCGGGGCATTGGCGCCGAGATCATAGGGGCGCTCATCGACGAAGCGCGAAAGCGCGGACACGCCGAGGTGCTGCTCTCCGCCCAGTTGCAGGCCATGGAGTTCTACCGCAGCCTGGGTTTTGAAGCCGAAGGAAAGATTTACGAGGACGCCGGCATCCTGCACCAGATAATGCGCAAGAAGCTCTAGCCCGGGCGGCGAAATTCGTAGCGCACGGTGCGGCCGTCCGCGCCGGCCGGGTCGAAAGGCCGCTCGGCGAATTGCAGCCGGCCATCGTTGTCCGCCAGCAGCACGCTGGCGCAGCGGGTGCCGTACCCGGGCGCCACGATCTTCGCCTCCGCCAGGAGCGAGAACAGCGGTTCGACGGCTGCCGGGGTTCCTGCGAAACGCTGCTTGATTCCCATGACTTCCGGCGTATCGAGCAGCAGATTTCCCAAGGCATAGGAGCCCGGATCGAGGCGCCGCGAGCCGCCGTCGCGGTTGGAGAGCCACCAGAGGTCGTCGCGATCCGCGACCAGCAGGTTGAAACCGCTATAACTGGCGGGGTTCAGGCTTGATGGGTATTTCCCCGGGGCAAGATCACTCAGCAAAAACTTCGAAACCAATGTCCCCCGGGACTCCGCAGCATGGGGGTCGCGACCACCCCGGTAGTTGGTGACCGCGGCGAACCTGCCGGAACGCGAAACGCCCAGCCAAGTGCCTTTCGCCTCCAGATCGCGGCCGGCGAGGATCTCCGGGTGGTCCTGCCAGAATCCGGCGCGCTGCGCGGGCCGCGCGTGCAACTCGTCCCGGTTGGCCGCGACCACGAGAGGATACTGCGGGTGCTGCCGCCACGCGACCAGGATCAGGCACATACGAAGCGTTCGGTCTTGCGCTCGATGCCGAGTTTTGCCGCCTCGCGTTCCAGCACCGCTTCGAACGCGCGCTCGTCGCCCACCCCTTCGTAGACTTCCATGTAGGTCAGGGGCTCGTCGCGGCGATGCATCCAGCGGCCGCGAATGCCGAATTGCTCCTGGATTTTCCCGAAGAGATTCTCTATTTCAGGCCCAAGCGTGCCAACCCGCGCCGGATCGACGCGGTAGTAGACGTAGTAGTTCGTCACTGGGAATAGAGCAGGGGCAATACCTCGAGCGCGGCAGCCAGCGGCTGCGCGCGTATCGGAGATTTCGATTCGATCGCCGATACCGGCAGGACGGCCAGCGATTCGTCGCCGGCCGCATTCACCACCACGCCGCTCGCTTGGCCCGGTGTTTCATCGCTGTAGAGTTCCTGCCCCGGCTGCAACGGAGCGCCGCGCAAGCGGACCATCCGCCGCTTCACCGCGCCTCGATACTGCGCGCGCGCGACGATTTCCTGCCCCGGATAGCAGCCTTTCTTGAAATCCACGCCGCCCGCGAGTTCGAGGTTCACCATCTGCGGCACGAATTGATCCTGGGTGGAGAGGACGATGAGCGGCCGTCCCGCGCGCACCTCGGCGAGCGCCCAATCCTCGGCAGAGGCATTCGGCGAGCAGCGGCTGCCCGATGGCTCGGGGGAAAAAACGAGAGATCTGTCCGGGTCGATGCGAACCGTGATCGAACCGCCGCTTTCGCTCACGGCAAGCGGATCCCCGCTGCCGGCGCCCCACAGCCCGTATTGCGCCCACTGGCGGGTCGCATCCGCGATCGTCACCTTGGAGCGCAGGATGAACATCGACAGGCGCTTCGCCACGGCGGGCACAAGGTCGCGCGAGAGCTGCAACAGGAAGCCCTCGGCGCAGGGCACCACGAGAAAAGTCGCCAGCAGGCGGCCCTTGGCCGAGCACCAGCCGGCATAGCGGGCGGCGCCAGGCGGCAGGTTCTGCACGTCATTGGTCAATTGCGCGTGCAGGAATGCACGCGCGTCCGCGCCCGCTACGTGCAGCAGCCCGTATTGCTCCAGTCTCGCGGTGCTCATGGTGCTCACAGTAGAATGGCGTGAATTTTATTCCCTTCCGTTGCTCAAAACCCTCTTCGCCCTCGTGGTCGTTGGCTTGCTCGCCGCGGGCGGGTATTGCGCCTGGTACGTGGCGGCGCCGGTCGCGGTAAGCAAGCTCCCGGCCGAATTCGACATCGCGCCGGGCATGCGCCTGCGCGCCGCCGCCCAGCGGATCGAGGACGCCGGGGTCGCGGTCGGCCGGCTGCAGTTCGAACTGCTGGCAAGGTCGCTGGGGCGCGCCCAGGACGTCAAGGCGGGCAGCTACGAGCTTGCCGCGGCGCCCACGCCGCTTGAGCTGCTCGATATGCTGACGCGCGGCGACGTCACGCAGGCGGAGCTGCGTTTCATCGAAGGCTGGACGTTCCGCCAGATGCGCGCCGCGCTGGATGCGAACGCTTTCGTCCGCCACGACACGCAGGCCATGAGTCATGCGCAGATCCTGCAAAAGCTCGGCGCGCGCGAGGCGCTTGCGGAGGGCCTGTTCTTTCCCGATACCTACCTGTTCGCCAAAGGGACCGGCGATCTGCATGTCCTGCAGCGCGCCTATCAGGCGATGCGGCGCCATCTCGCCCGCGAATGGGAAACGCGCGAGCCCTCGGTCCCCTACAAATCGCCCTACGATGCGCTGGTGATGGCGTCGATCATCGAAAAAGAAACCGGGCGCGCCGCCGAACGCGACCTGATCGCCGGCGCCCTCGTCAACCGCTTGCGGATCGGCATGCCGCTGCAGGTCGATCCGACGGTGATCTACGGCCTGGGAGAAGCGTTCGATGGCAATCTGAAGAAAGGCCACCTGCTCGCCGACGGGCCTTACAACACCTATATCCGCGGCGGCCTGCCGCCGTCGCCCATTGCGGCGCCAGGGCTGGGCTCCCTGCGCGCGGCACTGCGCCCGGCGAAGACCAACGCCCTTTATTACGTCGCGCGCGGCGACGGCAGCAGCGAGTTCTCGCGCACGCTCGAAGAGCACAATCGCGCCGTGCGAAAATACCAGCTGCATGGCGGGCGTTAAGGAACACGGGAAATTCATCACGCTCGAAGGCGTCGACGGCGCGGGGAAATCCACGCACCTGCCTTGGATCGCGGAGTACCTGCGGCAAGGCGGCCGCGAAGTGGTGGTGACGCGCGAGCCCGGCGGCACGCCGCTGGCCGAGAAGCTGCGCGCCCTGGTCCTCGCGGAACCGATGGATCCGCTGTCCGAAACCCTGCTCATGTTCGCGGCGCGTGCGGACCACGTGCAGCGGGTGATCGTGCCGGCGCTCGCGCGCGGCGCCTGGGTGCTCTGCGATCGCTTCACCGATGCCACGACGGCCTATCAGGGCGGCGGCAAGGGCGTGTCCCCGGACCTGATTCGTCGCCTGACGCAATCCGTCCACCCCGGCCTGCTGCCCGACCAGACGCTTGTCTTTGACTGCGCCTACGAGATCAGCCGCGGCCGGCTGCACGCCACCGGGCGCCCGTTGGACCGGTTCGAGACCGAAGAGCAGGCCTTCTTCGAGCGGGTGCGCCTGGCCTACCGGGAGATCGCCAGATCGGAGCCGGGCAGGGTCAAGATTATCGATGCTTCGAAGACGCCGGATGAAGTTAAAGTAGAAGTAAAGAAAACAATTATAAAACACTGATATATATGACTTCATATCTACCTGAAACCGGTTGGACTCAGCTGCTGGCAAAGCTCGATCGACTCCCCCATGCGCTGCTGATTCACGGTGCCCCCGGGGTGGGCAAACTGGCGCTGGCCGAGCGCTTCGCGCAACTCCTGCTGTGCGAGAAACGCATAAGTGCGTTCCACCACGAGGGGCAGGGCGTCGCGCCTTGCGGCAACTGCGAAGGCTGCCGGTGGTTCCTGGCCGGAAACCACCCCGACGCCCGCATCCTCGAGCCCGAAGCCGTGGCCCTCGCCCTCGCCCGCCCGGCGACGGTTGCGGAGGAGGGCGAAAAGGAGAAAGCGAGGGACACCAAGCCCAGCCTCCAGATCAAGATCGAGCAGACGCGCGGGTTGGCGGACTTCCTGCATCTTGCCGCGCACCGGGGCGGGCGGCGGGTTGCGATCGTCCATCCCGCGGAAGACATGAATGCCAGCACCGCGAACTCGCTGCTGAAAAGCCTGGAAGAGCCTCCGCCGGGCGCGGTGTTTCTGCTTGTCTCGCATCGGCCGGCGCGATTGCTGCCGACGATTCGCAGCCGCTGCGTGCCGGTGCCGGTGCCCTTGCCCGGGCCCAAAGCGGCAGTGGCGTGGCTTGCGGCGCAAGGCGTTCGCATGCCCGAGCGCTGGCTGGCGTTCGCCGGCGGCGCACCGCTGCGCGCGCTGGATTACGCGACCGGCGAGCAAGGTCAGGCGATTGAGCGCGTGCTGCGTGGCCTGGCCGCGGGAGATCGCCATGCGCTTGCCGAAGTGAAGAACCGCGAAGAACTGGAACCGCTCGCCGAAGTCCTGCAGAAGATAGCGCTCGATCGCGCCTTCGCGGCGTTCTCCGGGCGGAGCAAATATGGCGGCGCCGCGGTAGCGGGCGATGCGCGAGCCTGGCTCGCCTACGCGCGCGCGATGGGACGCCACCGCGCGCTGACCGGCCATCCGCTCAACCCCAAGTTGTTCGCCGCCGAAATGGTCGCGGGCATGCCGAAGAACTAGGATGGCGTCCAGGCGGCTTGCCTGGGCCCTGGCGAGCGCGCTTTTCGTCCTCGTCCCGACGCTATGCGCGGGGCAATCTTTCGAATTGCTTCTCAAAGCCGCAAGCCAGGGCGACGTCAAGGCCGTCGGCGAGTTGCTGGACCAGGGACTGGACCCCAATACAGCCGATGCCAACGGCATCACGCTTCTGATGATTGCGGCTCGGCTCGGCCACCGCGACCTGGCCTCGTTCCTGATCGCTCGCAAGGCGGGCGTGAGCCGGCGAAGCCCCCATGGCGATACCGCACTCATGTTCGCCAGCCTCAAGGGGCATCTGGAGCTCGCCAGGCTGCTGGTCGAGAACGGCGCCGAAATCTCCCACAGCGGCTGGACCGCATTGCATTACGCGGCCTTCGAGGGGGGTCCTGAAATCATCAAATTCCTTATCGGCAAGGGCGCGGACAAGAACGGCCTCGCGCCGAACGGCTACACGCCCCTGATGCTCGCGGTCCGCGCCGGCCAGCTCGAAGCAGCGCGCGCGTTGCTATATGAGGACGCGAACTTCACGCTCAGAGGTCCTCAGGGGGAGACAGCGCTGCGGATAGCGAAGGAACGGAAAAACACGGAACTGGAAAACCTGCTCAGGCGGGCGGGGGCGGTGGACTAGCCATGGCCCCTGGACGGCCCGGAGTAAAATGAATCCCTTCGCGATCAAGCTAGGAAACTCCGTGAAAACCACCGTGGCGAAGAAACCGGCGGGCAAGGAAACGCACTACGAGGCGATGAAACGCCTCGGCCTGATCGGGTGCATCAAGGATGGGCCGAAGGACCTCGCCCAGAACCACCGGAAATACATTCGCCGCGCCCTGCGTGCCAAGTACGCATCGTTGATGCCGGCATTATCATCGCCGCCCTGAACGAGCGCGATCGCTTCCACGCTGTCGCGGTTGATCTCATACGCGCGTTCCGCGGCACGCTCCTGACCACATGGCCCGTGATCGGTGAAGCCTGCGCGATGATGCCCCTGAGGCGCCAGGCGAGAGTCATCGAATGGCTGCGCGTGACACCCACGGAGTTCGTCCCGATCGACGACGGGCTCGAGTTCATTGAATCGTACATGGACCAGTACGACAGCCTGCCGCGCGACTTCACCGACGCCTCGCTCGTGTATGCCGCCGCGCGAACCGGTGCGCGCGAGATCTGGACGCTCGACTCTGACTTTCTCGTTTACTGGCTGCCCGATCGAACGCGCTTCCAGGTAATTCCCGGCGGCAAGCCATAGGCCGCGGCGAGGTGCTGCGGCACCGGTGCCGGCGTGTCCGGTGCGCCCACGGCCCCATCGAAACCGGGAAGGCCGAGGTTGCGCGGATCGCGGCGCCCAGCCAGGCGGCGAGGTGAAAACTTTACATAATACACATTGTGCAACAAACTCGTTACAGTTTGACCCTCCCAGCGTCTCCAAGTCAGGTCTGAACTTAACATTGCGAAAGCCCCCAACCCGCCCCGTACTAACGACTCTTCTTACTAACCTTGCGCGATTTATTGGACACAGGTTCCTCGGCGAAGCCACCCAAAGAATAGTCGACGACCAGTTCGACCAGGCTCTTGAGCTGAGGCGAGCAGTTCTTAAATTCGAGATGGTCAAGCGCCCGCTGCTGATACCGTCTCAATGGCTCCCCAATAAGTGCATGAATAAACGATTGGGTTGCGTACTTAACACTTGCGAAATCCAGCGTCACGGAATCTCCCGTCTCCAACGCAGGGAGAATCTTCGTAAGCCGCAATTGCTTGGCTGCTTCCTTGTCCTCCGCAAAACCGCTAGCGGAAGCCAAAATAAGGATATTTGTGCTCATGAGAACTTAATCTTACCGCGCTTCCTTCTGCTGGGTATCTGCTTAAATATCCACTGAAAAAATCCATCATAGTCTGCAATTTTCTCGGTCCGAATTTCAAGACCCACAACAGTTCCGTGCCAACCCTCCGCAAATTCGAATTTGTCATGCCGGGGATCGTCATACGGATCTACAAAAAGCCTAATTTCATCATTTGCTTTCTTGGACCGACGCTGCCGAAATCCTGCATGGCCAGACGCAAGGGCGAAGTACCCACCTGTGCCCTTCGCTATACAGCGAGTAATAAAAAGTCCTGCTCCCGCATTGTCTGCCGTTCCATAGGGTCCAGGTCGAGCCCCCGTAACACCAGGCCGCATCGCCAACCCTAACGCAACCGAATCACTCGCAAGCGCTTCCGGATGTACGCCGCCCAAATGGGTGGCAATGCCCTGCCCACAATCGGCGACAGCAATTGAAACTCGATGAGGTGCCCCGGTCGTATACCTATGAGCGCACACGAACGCGCCATTCGGAGAACCAGAGTGCTCTAGAACGTTCCGTAGCAGCTCACTTACGCAGTATTGAACAGCCGCAAGGCTTTCGGGATCGTCATCCAAATGCAGCAATGCCGATATATCCCCAATTACTGGCCCCACACCCTCCCTTGCAGAAATTTGACGAATTGGCAAGAATCGGCCCGCCTCTTCGTGCTCGACCTGCTCCGGGTTGTAGTTAACGCCAAGATGTTCAAACAGATGCATTCGCGCCGCATATCGCGTGTGATTGGAAAGATTACGCACCTCAATGGTCTTGCCCTGACTTCTCCACCAAGCGCCCCACGCAGCAATCGCCGCAAGCGCGACAGGCTCCATATGCGCCCATTGAGGATGAAATTCCAACACAACTGGCCCCGGTGCATCCACGAACAACTCCCGTTGATCTAAAAAGCGCCGGATAAGGTGCAACGTAGCGCTATTCGGAACGACTAAATGGGCCATAATGGATTTTACGTCATGGATGGACAAGCAACTCTGCAAACGCTTCAAGTACATCACGTAGCTGCTCGCCGCCATCCAGCAATTTCTGCGCTGCATCCAGCACAACAGAAGTGGCTCCGCAAATCTGAACAGCGCTATAAGTGGAAACTCCGGGCAGTCCCGCCTGCTCCTATCTGGCGGGCTTGTTGCTGCAACGCTACGGGCTGATTACTTCACCGTGAGGCGTTGAGAATACACTTAAGGCGCAACCGAGGTATCCGGAGCCGAAGCATCGGTCACGGCCCGCCAGAACGGCGTCGCAGGCCTCTCGCGCGATGCCGCGACCAGCCACGGTGTGGGAGATTGGCGCCACTCCCAGACGGCGAGCAACTGGTCCAGATGCCCGACCTCGCGCAGGAACGCGGGCAACTCCACCGGGCGCATGGCGTTGGCAATGGTGGCGGTCAGGTGCGTCTGCTCGAGCAATCCGGCCAGTTTGGCGCTGACGGGGGTTCCCGGCAGGTCGTGACATTCGATGATGAAGTCGAAACCGGCAAGCGACGCTCGCGGCGCCTCCCCCAGCAGCTCGAGCTCGGCGCCTTCGATGTCCATCATCACGAACGCCTTCTGGCCGGCGAACTCCGCGAACATCGCCGGTGTAAACCGCTCGCCGACGGTGACACGGCCGGCATCGCCGTTGCGCGCGGCCAGTTCGGCGCAGATTCCACGTCCAACCGGATCGATGTCGAAGGCGTGGACGCGGGCCTCCGGCAGGCGCCGCGCGAGGCCCAGCGCGTAATAGCCGTCCGCGCAGCCGATGTTGACGACCGCGCCATAGCCGGTGGCGATCACCGCTTCGATGCAGCCGTGCAGCTCCTGCTCGTAGCAGCCCAGCAGCTTGGCCACATGGGCGCCCTCGGAGCCGCTGTCCACGAACGCCATGCCGGCGAAGGGACCGCCCTGGATGATCACGCCGTGGCGCTTGACCATCTCCCACTGGATCAGGAGGGAGCGGTACTTGGCGAGCAGGCGCAGCGCTGCGTTGAGCGAGGCCGGGGTAAGCGCCGGCTGATTGAGAATTTTCAGCATCCGCGCCCGGATGTCGTTTGGGTCCGGCAGATTGAGGCGCGGGGCGGGCATCACGCACGCGGCAGGTTCGTACGTTCCCGATCGGGGATTCGACGCAGCCGATACCCTAGTTCAGACGATCGGATCGCGGAACCGGAAAGCGGGCGACGGGAATGCCTTCATCCACGAGGGCGTCATGCTCTTCCTGCGTGGCCTGGCCGCGGATGGCGCGGCCGGGAGACTCGTTGTAGTAGATCCTGCGGGCTTCCTCGGGGAACTTGGCGCCCACGTCTTCGGACTTGGTGAGGATCTCATCCAGCATGCGCGAATACAGGATTTGGGCCATCGCGAAGGGATCCTTCCCTTCCATTTCCGGGGTTTTCTGCGGCAACTGCTTGGGTTCCTGGGCGCCCATGTTGAGGCGCGGCGCGGAGAGGCCGCGCTCGATGTCGGTGTCGCCGCAGGTCGGGCAGCTCATCAGGCCGCGCTTTTTCTGCGACGCGAAATCCTTGGCCGAGCCGAACCAGCCTTCGAAACGATGGCCGTCCTGGCAGTGCAGATCGAATACGATCATGGAACCGTGATTTTAGCGTTCTTTCGCCTTCAGGCCCGCGCATGACCCCGCTCGTGTTTCTCCATGGCGTGGGCGGCGGGCATCATGCCTGGGAGCTGCAACTGCCCTACTTTGGCGGGCTCGGCTATCCGTCCCACGCCTGGGACCAGCCCGGCTACGGCCACAGCCCGATCGTCGAACCCTACGACCTCGAGCACGTCAGCGCGTCCCTCGCGCGCCTGATCCAATCACTGAGCGGCGAGCCGGTGGCGCTGATCGGCCACAGCATGGGCGGCCTGATCGCGCAGGAAACCTATGTCCGTTACCCGAAGCTGATCAAGGCGCTGGCACTGTGTTTTACGAGCCCCGCCTTCGCCGGCGGCGGCAGCGATTTCACGAAACAGTTCATCGCCGCGCGCATCGGCCCGCTGGACCAGGGCAAGACCATGGCGCAGATCGCCGCGCAGCTGATCCCCACCATGGGAAGCAACTCGAAGCTGGCCGAACAAATCATGGCCGGCGTGCCGCCCGAGACCTATCGCAAGGCGGTGCGCCTGCTGACGACGTTCGATCGCCGGAAGGAATTGGCGGACATCCGCGTGCCGGCGCTGCTGGTCGCGGGTTCCGATGACAAGACCGCCCCGCCCGCGGTGATGGAGCGCATGGCGCAAAAAATTCCCGGCGCCGAGTACGTCC
>Ga0315281_10003689_pt1 | contig 22398 bp, 30 predicted proteins | sample YL17G07_0_MG_FD_204540 | JGI IMG/M metagenome (GOLD analysis project Ga0315281, IMG submission 204540) | Sediment microbial communities from Yellowstone Lake, YNP, Wyoming, USA - YL17G07_0 | ecosystem: Environmental > Aquatic > Freshwater > Lake > Sediment | place: USA: Wyoming | collected... | reverse complement strand
TATTCATAAAAAGTATTTTGTGAGCTCACTACGAGATCACCTTCTGCAAAAGGCGCCGCATGAGCGATCGTGCCCGAGAATGCGATTGCTGCGATAAATATGGCTTTTTTAATCATGGTTATTCTCTCTGCAAAATTTGAGCAATTAATAAAAAATTAAGAAGCAACCTTTATGGGCTATGGGCACCTGAATGTGTGCCCCGGCTTTAATCATCCACGCAGAAAGCAGCATAATTCATGCCCATAACCAACCAAAAAACACTATCAAAGACGGTCTGTTGCAAATATTTGTTGGCACCGATGGCGGCCCGCCTACTCTTGGCGATTAAAAACGATTCATGCCGAAGTTAGCGGCCTCGCGAATAACATTTTTTACCTCTTGTGATATAGGCGCATTTTCTAAAACCCTCAGCGCGTATTTATTCGAAACATATTCATCCCCAATAAAGTCCTTTTCTTTGAGCACATCGTAATTCATGTCACCGAGGTAAAGAGGGATCACACCTCGCAACCGTAACCATCCTAGCAAAGCCTCAAACTGCTCAGGACCAGCCTGCCTATTCTGATCCACATGGAATTCTAGCTGCCTTTCCAGTTGAGCGATCCTGGAGGTTAGTGCATCAATAACTTTGCCAGGATCTTCTATTGTCACGGTTTCTGCCATCAAACTCCTCCTTTCTGCTCAAAACCTTCTTTTATCGAACTCGGTACATGGGGGCGGCTTGGCCTGTTGAACAGCATCACCATCCTTTTGCGCGCGGGCCTCTATCTACCTAATGACGGCGCCCGGCTACACCAATTTTTTCACCACCCAATCTAGTGTGCAAAAAGGGAGCGCCCGACGGAGCAACGCAAATACATGGGTCTGGATGGTCACGTAATAACGAATTTTTGGTGTTTTGCTTTCCAATGCGGCAATTACTTTTTTTAAGACCGCTTCTGGATGAAGGGTGAACGGAGCCGCCGGTCCTTCCTTGGTAAGCCGTTTTTCCATGGCAGCATACGCTGCTTGATGTACGCTATTTGAGCTTTGGATATGTTTCTTGAATGCGGTGTAGGAATTAGCGCGAAATCGCGAAATGATGGGCCCCGGTTCAATCAGGCTGACGTGAATACCACTCCCGTCCAATTCTAGCCTCATGGAGTCTGTAAGGCCTTCGAGGGCGAATTTATTCGCAACGTAAGCCCCCCTAAACTTCATGGCGGTTAAGCCCAGAACCGAACTATTCTGGATAATGCGGCCGCATTTTCTTTTCCGCATGCTAGGCAGAATGAGGTTGGTGAGCTCCATCGTGCCAAACAAAATTTCAAACTGTTCCTGCAAGGCCTGCCGGTTAAGATCCTCTACGGCGCCAGGCTGGCCATATCCTGCGTTATTGAACAGGCCATAAATCTTACCATTGGCCATGTACAGAAGTTTCGCTACAAAAGCGCGTATTGAACCCGAATCGGTCAAATCAACCAGAAAACTTTCCAGTCCCAGTGCATTGAGTTCGTCAACATGATCTTGGCGGCGCGCAGTAGCAAAAACACGGTATCCGCGCTCAGACAAACCAAGCGCCACACACCGGCCTATTCCCGTCGAGCACCCGGTTACTACAACTACACGCTTTGGTTCCATCCGTTGTAGTTATTGCTGGATTAATCCAATGGAGCCTGTCATCGCCAACAACGGAATAGCGTTAGAGGGCACGATCGAAGCCAGATTAACGACCGGCTGCATAACCAACCCGGCCACTGAATCTGTAATATCAGCTGAGGAAACATGAATTTTGTCCGCGCCTAGCAAGGTAGCAACCACGCGAGGAGTTTTATCGTTTTCCTGATCCAATAAAGGAATGGACAAATCTGGGCGCATGATCTTCAGCCGGGATTTATCGGCGCCACTCTTCACCAGGGAAGCTTTAACATTGAATGCCCGGATGAAGGCCATGTTGTTTCTTTTTTCTGCATCCTTTTGGGCACCGGCCCAGCCTTTTAGCTGAACGCGCTCTGCATGGTCGGCCATTGCAGCCAACTTTTGTAAAACCGTCTCTGAATGTTTGTTAAGTGCCGTGCTTCCGTCGGTAAACGCCACAACAAAATGCAGATCATCAGATGACTTGAGTTTGAAAGGCGCATCATCCGTTGATGGAGTTTCTTTCTGGATGGCGGGTTGTGGCGTGCCAGCAATTTCTGCGTGGGCGCTGCCAGAGATTACATTCATGACAGCCTCGCCAGTGCGCCTCAGCTTGCTATGCCCCGAGGTTTCCTCAACCGCTTTCATCTGTGGGCCAGATGAAAGCATGGGGCCGGCCGCTACGTTGCTGAATGCAACAACATATTCTTTGGAAGCTTTACCACCGACGTATTGGATACCAACAATCACGTTGGTCTGTTTTTCTTTAACGGGTTTTTGCGACTCTATGGCTAAATAGAAAAGCCCGTTGCGTTCCTTGGTAGCAAAATTGAGGTTTGCTTTATCCTCCCACGTTCTGGGCTTGGACCCAGCCAGCGCATCGCGCGATGCCATTCCGGCAAGCAAGCCATCCATTTCAGATCTGGCATCAAACTGGATGGGTATTTCAGCCTTAAGCGGCTGCCCCTTTTTTGAAAGAATGGACAAATCGCCCATGCTAATTGCCGCGTAGGAATAGATTGGGCAAAACATTGCCATGACCAGAATTGCGATTGGTTTTTTCATTATTAATCTCCTAATTCGACTACCGTGTGTTATTCGGTTGGGCCGGGCCGGGCCCCTGCCCTAATCCCAAGCTTTCCTTGGTAATTTCAAACAACTGGTTGTTCTTCAACGTGAGCCCATACTGTTTTTTCTTGTCTACTGGGACACACCGCACGTCAAATGGGGGAGCAACGCCGCCGGGCATCTTCTGTTTTAACTGTGTTTCTGCCATTTTTTTCGACACCGCGATAACAGACGTACACTCGGATTCGGTTTGCAGTACGTTCAACACCATTGAGTTTTGTTCATATGGCGCCGCAAGGTAAAGTATGAGCAGATATTTATACACAAACAAGCCCCCCAAAAAAACGCCGCATATGAATGGCGCGGTGTCCTGCAAAACTGGATTATTGCACGTTAAATGCAAGCACGCCAATTTTCACCTCTGCACACAGGGGCAGCACCAGACGGGTCAGGCTCTCCCGCAAACGCACATATTCTTACCCCTGCGCACAGGGGCAGCACACAGACGTACGTAATTCCTTGTGCTGGATTCATTTCTTACCCCTGCGCACAGGGGCAGCACAGAAAACCGATTTGCCCGCTGAAGGATTTGTTCTTCTTACCCCTGCGCACAGGGGCAGCACTCTAGCGGTAACTTATTGGTATTTAACCACAATTAGGTGGTCTTGTCAGCCACCAGAAAAGGTGTAAAATCAGAGGGTTGTGTGGTACTGAACGAATGACCAGGTAATAACAACTGGGTCACACACCACGCAACAATCCCGTGATCCAAAAGTTTTACCACAACTATCGCTTCTTCAAAATCAGCGTATTTCCCTGCTGAGACAACTGGAATAAAGAAAGGAAATTCTGTCCCAATAAAGCATTGACCCCCTCTTTAGGAAACGAGTGCACCCCTACATCAATGTCGGCGACCTTGAGCGCACCGGCCGACACAGTGAGCCCACCGGCCACAAATCCTTTACCCTTACCACTAGCCGTCATGACGGTAACAGGTTTTCCATCAGAAGCGTTGATACCCACTCTGTCGGCGAGCGAGCGGTCAATCGTCACCAGTTTTGCTCCAGAATCAATCATCCAATGCACTTTTACGTTGTTGATAGCGCCATCAACATAAAACATCCCATCTCTATCACGCTGCACTTCAATCCTGTCAGAAACCCTGCCAATAATACGAATTTGTCCAGGTTCTGAAGTCTGTTCCACTACGTGCGCCCGCCCCCCGCTGTTTGCACCAGGGGTGTTCTGAGCCTGAACCAAACCCGGCATCTGTGCCAGCGCGCTAACTAACAAAAGCTTAAGAGTTAGCCGCATCTTCTGATTCTGGCATACTGGGGTAATCAATTGGGCGGACTCCCCATCTTTCCAACGTTTGCATAATTTCGGGTTTAACGTGATTACTAGCAATGGCGTCCATATGAAAGTGGATCATTGAGGCATACAGCTCGACCATGCAATTTACATCTTCGTGTAGATGGCCGCCTTGCTCATTTGGAGGGTAAACCTCGCAGCAGCGCGCAATGGTGGCGCCCACTTCCTGAATCGTTAAGATGGCCAAATTATGGTCCTTGCTATAAAGCCAATGACATTAAAACCTCAATCATTTTCGTCCATAGGCACAGCACGGCGACCATAGCCGCCACCCCGAGCGACGTTCAAGGCTCGCGCCTCGTCTACATCCTTTACCTGCGCAAGATGAACCAGGCGCGCCGCCAACGCACCAGATGTTCGGCCAAAGCCTGTGGCAAGCGAATCCAGTGTAACTCCCTCTGCCCATTTGTGCACCAACCTCTGGTCGTCTTCATCCGGCCATGGCTTGCCTCTATTTGGGAAATTCTTGTCGGGCGCGGGTGTGGATTTGTCCTGCGGCGATGCCGATGGTTGATCTGGCCTGCCTCGTTTACGCTCTTTTGCAACATTGATATCCAATTGCCTAAGCGCATCCAGTAGATTTAAGCGGAGTTGGTCGACCTTTGGATCGCGAGGCGTGGAAAGCTGCTGCCCGGTTCGCGGGTCTATGCCCCGGCTCAATGACTCAACGATGACTAATTCAGCAAGGGCCGCGTGTTCTCCGGCATTGTTCTCTCCTGGCGTATGCGCTGCCTTCAGACTTGAATCCTTGTTGGGCGCCGGCTCATAGTCCTGCAAAAAATCCTTGGCCAGTTTCCTTGTTGTGCGTGCAGAGCCATGTAACAACTCAACGTAATCGTTTTTGTGTTTAGGCGCGGTTTCAATCAGGCAGTGCTTCCCCGTGCTTTTGTTGCGCCATTCCTGACCGCGTTTAACGTTCGAATATATCACGGGATCAGCCTTCCAAAACCCAGGGCTGGGTAGAGTAAGCCGCGAACCGCCGAGGCCCTGCGTGTAATCGCACCAAATCCATTTCAGGCATGGAAACAAACAACCACTCTGAGAATTTGTCCCTGTTCGGGAAATTCAGATTGGCGGCGCGCGCCTGCATTTTTTCAGTGAGAATTTTTTGAATTGCTGCCGTACCGGAGACTTTTATCCTCTCAAGCATGCCAGCGCCCAACACGATATGGCGGGTATCTGCCCACCCCAAGGGAAGGTCAGCAAAATCTTGCGCCAGGACGAGATCCGGCAACCTCGGCCAATTCAGATCTCTGAAATGCTGGCACTCATCAACAATCAGGTAGGCGCTATCTGGCACCGTTGCAATATCATCCGCCCACGCACTCAAGCGACCCAAACGTCTAGCGTCCTCGCCATCAAACACCAAGAAGGGTTCTGCCGGATCATGCCAACGCTCACTCGGTGCTGTCAGATAACTTCCCGGAATCAGTGTGTGTGAGAGACGGCGGTAACTTCCTCCAACGTCGACCACGCGCACCGTTTCGCCAGCGGCAAAAGCTTGCGCGATTAATTCCATTGCCAAGAAGGTTTTCCCAACACCCGATCTTCCTAAAACCGCTAAGCCCTTAGGAAGGGTTTCTAGGTGGCCTGGCTGTGGGGTGTTACAAAACACCAGCCCCCCTTTTTCTTGCAGGAGAAGTTGTGTGCGACGCCGGTGTTCAGCGTTTGTTTTGGACTCTGCTGGTGAAGTGGTGTGATAGACAGTTCCCATGTCGGTACCCCTTTCGTATATTGCAGTAACAATGATGTTAACCAAAACGCCCTTTCGGCACGTCCACCAAAATATTTCCTGAAAATTCTTACTTGCCCGGCTTGTCCGCTGGCGCTTCCTTTACTCGCTCGCGCAACTCCTTGCCGGCCTTGAAGCGTGGCAGATATTTTTCCGGGACTTCTACGGCTTCACCGGTCATTGGGTTTCTCTTTTTTCTCGGCCCATGGAATACGGTGGTAAATGCTCCAAAACCTCTAATTTCGATTCGCTTGCGCTGCGCGATGGAGGAGCTCATCTCCTCAAGTATCGTTTTCACCGCCTTTTCTACATCACTCTGAGTTAATTCGCTTTGAAAACGCTTGGCGTACCGCCTGTATAGGCGGGCGATAATTTCTGTGCGAGTGACCCCGGCTTTATTTTTTTCCATTTTTATCTGCGCTTTGTGTTTCTGAGAGAGGCGTATTTTTAGTGACTGAAGGTGAGGCATTCTTTTTCTTGAGAACAACCTTTGGAGTCTCTAGCACTGACCAATCCGTAACCGTGTATTCAAATGCCACACCTTGTTCTACCGTCCCTTCTTCACACACAACGGAAGTGCAGTTTTTCGTTTTGCAGGATTCCTTGGTTTTACAGGTTATGGGGACCCCAACTTGGTTTTGCTGGTTTATCAAAGTCCCGCTAACCTTAAAACGAGCCGTCGAACCACAACGAATGACTCCATCGCCCCCTGTCGCGGCCACTAAGAATGGATTCAGCTTTACGCGTACAGAAGCAACACATCCGGCGGCACCCGGTATATCGCTAAAATTAGCTGGTATCGCTATGGTTATATCTCCCGGATGGTCCTGGCTCAACGTTAACGGCTGAGCCACCTCCCCTTTCAAGGTAAAAGGCGTTTGCCCTTCAATATTCCGCTCATCACCCTCCGGTTTGGGTGATATTTCTTTGTCGCTCGCGCCCTGTTTTGGATCAGATTTTGTTTTAAGGAGAATTTCCCGTGGCCAAGGTGGTTTTGGAGCGCCCGCTCCGGGTTTTGTTTCGCCCTTAACAACCCCCTTCACAGCACCATATCCAGGTGGAAGTTTCTTCTCGGTGGCACTTTCCTCGTTAGCGCGTGCAATACAGGGGTAGGCAAGCGTGATAACCACCATCCATCGAACAAAACGCTTGCTATGCATTATTTCCCTTTACCACCCGCAGATCTGGGGGGCTCATTACAGGTTCGATTCTTCCTGCTGGTAGAGGAACAAATTCTTCGGATGGGGTCACATAAATTCCTGGCTCTTCCTCGAAAACGGGTGTCGTAACTTCTGAAAGCTCCTGGGTGGCGCGCTCAAAATCATCGGCCAAAGCCATTTTTTGCAAAACACCATACTTTTCAAAAAACAGATCGACATTCCCGTTCGATTCCACCAGCGCGTCGATTCCATGTTTTGCTTCAGGTACGGTGTGAAACCAGATTGCACCTGGCATGGCATTTTTACCATTGCGCGTCACCGTAATAAATCCGCGTTTGTATTCATCCGTGTCATTCAGCCAGGCGTCACGCCCTTCCTCATCGAGTTTTGGCGCAATAGTGTATCCGCGGTACTCAAATTTCATATCTTCCAGGCGGCCGCGCTTCACTGCGCCCGAATCCAGCATTTTCATTTTCCGCGAATGTGTGTGTTTTGGCTTTCCCAATTCCTCACCGGTGTCATCAACTTGCCGGGCGGCAATGATCTCAAACCGCATACAGTACACACGGTCTTCCGATACGCACTCTTCCCAAGTCTTTCCGGTGATCTCGGCAAACAGGGTTTGGCAAACCTCCTTGGTTTTTTGGAAGCTGTCGTGGTAAATATTCTTCTCAGTATCCACCACGGCCCACAAGAATTCTGTTTTTCCTACACGCACACGATTTCCCTTTTATCCCGCCACAATGTCGCGCAACGCGTAGTATGGCCACCACATTGACCAATACAACCATCTCATTCCACCCGCAGCGTCGAATTTTCCTGCAAGAATTGGCGGAATAATATTTTTGTTTGACATCACATTCTGGCCAATGCAGGAGTAGATACAGAATTCAACTCCCCACCCCGCCTGCTCACAGACAAGGTAAACGAGCATCCACGCTGCAATGATTGACGCCATATTGGGCCAATTGGCAATGTAGCGGACGCTTTTGGTTGGATCAGTCATTATTCAGTATTGGCCCGCACATTAAATTTTGGGCGTCATCGGCTTGCGTCTGAAAAACCATTCAATCGCCGACATTTTACGTTCAGGTTTTTGCTGATGTTGCAGTTTCCACGCACGGTCAAATCCAGCATCAAACACGCGGCGTCTGTCCATCGTGTCAATCTGCGGCCTCTCTCCGAAATACTCGTTGCTTGCTGCGTTCCGCTCTGCTTCCATCATTGTGTATTGTTGTTCGCTCATCGAAAGTCCTTTCTCCGCGGTTAAATCTGCCCAACACCGGTGCAGCAGGCGATGTTACTCAGGCGCTCTTGCAGCGTTCAGTGCGCCGCTGCTGACCTTTACGTTAGAAGAATCGGCGGGATTATTTGCATATTTCCCTCCCGCTCTCCCACCAATCTTTACCCGTTTCCTTGCTTCAATGGCCACAAGGCAACACCAGCGCACCACCCCTCTCGAATCTTTAATTTCTTTGCCTGGTGTCGAGCCCGGGTGATGCCTGGCGCAGCAATAGCAAAACTTCTGTACCCCAATGTTTAAATCTGACATAGCACTCTACTGTCATTGTTGCCTATATTTAGTGCCGTGCTGATGCTCCGGCATAGCGCGGGCTTTCAATGCGCTCTTCCCTTAGCCTGACGACCACAGCGGCGGTCGCTTCGCCTGCGGAGGACTGGGTAGAATTCTTGGGGTCGTAGCCCTGCGGCATCATGTCGCCGTCAATCGTAATCACGCCCTTTTGCGTGTCGATCTCGATTCTTTTGGCGCGCACCACACGCCCACTGCCTATACCTACCATTACATTCTTGTCGTTGGCGCGGGTTTTTTCCACCGCACCGCACACAAAGTTAGACCAAGACTGAATAAAAGTAGGTTCTGCAGGCAGGCTAGGGCATGGCTCGGCCTTGGGAATGTTGTTGGGATGGTCCGCCTGAAACTGGGCCAGATCCGTCGATCGGCGAATGAAGACTTTTTCGGATGCCGCGTCCAGAACCTTTTGCTCGTAAATGGCAACGATATTCTTTGAAACTTTTGCCAACCCAGCAACCAACGCAGCAAAGGTTTTGGAACAAATCTCAGCCATCTTATTATCACCTGCCGCCTTACTGCGCTTACTTAACATCATGGCGGCGTCGCAACTCCTTACCGTGGCCATATTTAAGTCAAGGTCGTAGCCGTGACCAGCAAGCCGGAAAAGCAATGTGGCACCATCCTGTGATGGCACCAACAGCCCTTCGTGAATCATCTTGCCGGCCTGATCATAAATTACGCCCATTAGGTCATTCTTGGCTTTCTCGCTCAAAGGAAGTCCTTCGACATAAGACTCAAGTTGCGACGTTGCAATCATTATTTTTCTCACAGGTTAGTTTTAATGAACAACTTATCCGGAATGTGCCGGATCACAAGCATGACAAAGCGCCAGAAGGATGGGAGGTAGACCGTACCTGGCAAATATTGGCCTACCTTTAAGTTTTCATACCGGTGAATAATGCCAACGATGCCTGTTGCAATCGTTGCAGGCCCTACCCACAACAACCCCTTTTTCAAACCGGCCGTAAGTGGGGTATCAGTTAGACCCGGCTTAATGTCGACGACCCGTACGCCCGATTTCATCTTGATCAATCTGTGTCGCAAACCTTCCGCATAACGGCTGACCAATGCCTTTGCAGCGCAGTAGGTGTAGTTGCTTTGTTTTCCTCGATCGCCGGCCACCGATGAAATCAACAAAATCAACCCATGCCCCTGCTTAACAAACCGGTCTGCAACTGCAGCTGCGACTGATACTGCGCTCACCCCATTAACCATGATGGTCTCTGTGGCCACTTCCCAAGATTGCCAACCCAGGTCCGGATTTGTTCCGTGCGCCACAATGAGAACATCCACACCGCCCATCGCCTCGAATGCCCGTTCAACCATATCCAGATGGCCATTCAGATTCGCAATGTTTATTGCGTAAGGCTCGTCAACTTTGCCGCCCCTCAGAACAAGATCAGCGGCAATATCGGTTAGCTTTGTTTTATCCCGACCGACCAGAAAAAACCGGGAGCCTTCCCCCGCCAAGATTTTGGCAGTTTCCTGGGCCATGGCAGATGTTGCACCGACCACCAGAACGCGCCTCATTGGCTAACCCTTCTCCAAAAACCTGACGAAAACCCCGGTTCGATGTATTTAGTGAAATCAGTCATTTGCGGATATGTCGCAAGAAAGGTGCCAGCGGACATGCGCGCGTCTTTTGCCGGATAAATGCGCCCGCCAACGGCGCTCACAATGGCATCCAGGTTATCAAGTAGCCTTGTGGTAGAGGCGCCCTTAAAAGGAAAGTCCAGCGCCAACGTTGCGCCAGGCATCGGAAAAGACAACATACCTGTCGAAATTTCGTCACCGAATGTTTTAAGGACGGCCAGGAACGATCCCTGGCCTGATTGCCTGATTTTTCGCAACAGTTCACTGATGGCGAAACGGGAATCTTTGGAAGGGACAACACACTGGTACTGCAGGAAGCCTTTTGGCCCGTACATCCGATTCCAGTTCTTGATCCCGTCCAAAGGGTAGTGATATTTCATCAGGCTGGTCATGCACTCCCCTTGTTTACGCGAATGGGTTGCGTAATAGGCTTTGTTGAACAGCCTTAGCGACCATCCATTGACTAGGCTAAAAGGGGGGGCAACCGGGAAATTGATGCTTTTTGGGGCGCCTGCGTTAAGCATGCTGCCGACACCGGGGGAGTGACACGACCTTGCTGCGGTATAAATTCCACGACCATTTTTGTCGAGGCAATCGATCCAGGCAACCGTATAGGGATAATCCTTGCGCATTGCTTCATCCAGGTCCCAAAACTCATCAATTCCCTGAAATGGCTTTTCTCGCACCAGCATAAAGGGTGATTCAATGCGTTCTAGCTGGATTTCCGCAGCAACGATAAACCCGGTCAAACCGAGTCCGCCGATGGTGGCACGGAAAAGACCTTCGTTCTGTGAAAGTGAACACACCACGGTTCCAGAATCGGCCCTAACAATGTCGATCGATCGCACCCACTTACCAAACGTGCCATGGGTGTGATGATTTTTCCCGTGCACATCATTGGCAATCGCGCCACCCAAAGTCACGAACATCGTCCCCGGAGTTACCGGTAAGAACCAACCTACCGGGACAACCAAATCTATAATCTCGGATAGCAATACGCCGGATTCAGCATGCAAGATGCCCGATTCCGGATCAAAGGAAATCAGCCGCTGTAAACCCGATGATGAGATCAGTCCATTATCTGGATTCAGGCAAACATCCCCATAGCTTCTGCCGTTTCCCCTGGGCAGCCATGACAACCCTTTGTCCAGCGTGATTGAGACACTTCGGAATGAGGGGGTCACGACAGCGCGGTGGGTCGCTTTTGGGTAGTGCCCCCAGGATTCATAATTACTGGCACTGTGGTGAGCGGTCATCTTAGTGCCTCACCAACAAAATGACCGATATCAACCAGACCATCGCGGTAATCAGAATATGTCGATCCCCGATAAACTCTTTGGTAGGATCTTCACCAATTTGCTGTTTATGCAGCAGGTAGAGGTAACGGTAAACTGCGTACAGAACCAGCGGAACCGTATACACCAGGGATTCAGTACCGTGCTTGCTGACCGTAGCAGGATCCACCGTGTAGAGACTGTAGCAAATGACCGCCCCGATGCCCGTTCCGATCAGATATTTGTCTAACAAGGCGGCAGAGTAATGCTTTAAAACTTTTCGCGTTGTGCGGCTGGAGGTATCCGCTTCGTTTGCAAACATTTCGGCCCGGCGTTTGGCAAAGCCCAAAAAGAGGGTAAACATGAAACCGCACAAAATGAGCCATTTGGAAGGCGGTATGCCTACCCCGATGGTTCCAGCCAAGATGCGTATTTGAAAGCCTGCGGACAAGGCAAACACATCCAGCAACACCATGTGTTTCAACCATTTCGAATAGACCACATTGAGCAACAGGTAGGAAAGCAGTAACACGAGTGCATTGAATCCAACGCTTCCTGCGAATGCCACGGAGGCGCCGAATAAAACCATGGCAAGTGCGATCGCCGGCCCGGTTTGCACCTCGCCGGATGCTAGTGGGCGCAGCCTTTTCTTCGGGTGGAGACGATCAAGATCACGGTCATGCCAATCATTCAGAATGTAGACCGCTGATGCCATAAAACAGAAAGAGGCAAAGGCAAATCCAACGCGCCAGAAAATATCCGGTTGTGCCCAGGCGTAACCAAAAACCAATCCCATTAAAACGAAAACGTTCTTGACCCAATGATGAGGCCGCATCAGCCGCACAAAAGCCGCCAACCGATTTACCTTTATCGTCCCGATCAAATCTGTATGCACCACCGGTTTCGTGTTTTGTGCAGGCATTGGCAAGATTTGGCCGTCTAATTTGCTCACTGCGCTAATCCTTGTAGGCCTGTGTAACCCCGGCATTCTTGTGTTAATTCCCACTCGTCCAGTTTCTTCACAAAGAACAAAGGGTCGGTGATGAGCTTCAGCCTGCGAGTAAGCAGAACTCCATGGCACGCCGCCTCCAGCATTTGCCTATCGCCATGGCTATCCCCATAAGCGACAATTTTTACCTTGGAGGAGTCTGCACCCGCCAAACCAGCGCTGGAAACAAGGTGTGATTTCAACTCACGCACCTTCTGCACACCGTAACAATTCTGCCCCTCAAGCTTCCCGGTAATGCGGCCGCGTTCCACCTGCAACTTAGAGCTTATGACGTCCCTCGGATCAATCAGGCCGCTTGATGCTGCCCATGGTTTTAGATAAACATCCAACGACGCAGAGACCATTACACAGCGGTGACCTCTCTCTCGATGCGCTCGCAAACAAGAAATCATTGGTTTCCGCAGCATCCGGGGCAACTGGTGCAGCGCAAACTCTTCACCCATCCTTCTTACATCTTCGCTGTCGAAACCTCGAAGAAAGCGCCCCAGAAGATGCTCCTTGGCAACAGCGTTGGTTCGCTTTCCCGCCAGAAACAAGGCCAAAGAGGGTATTTGCCCAACCAGTGCACGAGCAAAAACACCTTTACCGGCAACAAACATCAGAAACGGCAAGAGCGTGTCATGGCGCGTCAAGGTTCCATCAAAATCGAATGCAGCAACCACTGTCCCGGGCATCAATTTCTCCCTTCAAGTGTGCGCCAGCAACCCTGTGGTGTTTTGGTCATAGCTTAGTGGACGGTTCCGCTGTGGAGCGCCAAGGCATATAAGAATGCATTGTCGACAGAAACGCCGGCATCCAGTGATGCATCAATCTGTTCGATTGCCTGAAAGTACTCATCGCACATATCAAGCAATTCCTTTTCAGTGGGGCAGCGTTGGCGCAGCATCCAGGTGAATGCGCCGAGCGGGGGCTGGGGGATGTTCATTTTTTCAAATGAATGGGCCAATTTCAGCGCGACGCTGTAGTAAACATCAGATTCGGCACTTTTCTCAGCCATCATTATTCTCCCTCGCCAGACTGGTTCCAGGTAACCCGGCGGTTACCAATTTTCATCGCGCCGTCCCTCAATATTTCGCTCAACATTTCATTCGGAATTTGAACCCCCAGCCTTAATAGAACCTCAATAAACGGATTGAAGGATTTTGGGTGGGTTTCTGCTGGAGGGAGTGAAAGGTTGGTGAAAAGGTACCCTTCATCACCCTCCTCCTCAGAACCGCCCAAACCATCATCGCGCTCGACCACCAGGTAATAACCATCTAACGGCTTATCCCAGCCAGCCTGAACGGTTACCTCAATACCGTCCTGGGTAGTGGTGCTAAAAATATGCTGTGACATTTAGACTACCCCCGTTAAGTACTTTGCTGAATCAAACACGGCAGACATGTTCCTCGCGGCCATATCCGCCATAAAGGCCGGGTTCAAGCTTTGCGCCTTATAGGCGAGACGCCCGGAAAAATAGACACAAGCATCCCCTGCAGGGCCTATCACGATAACGGTATAGGCTTTGGTAATTGCCGCCCCGCCAACCCCATCAAACCCCAAGGCGGTGCTTCCCCACACCTGCGGGAACATCACAACGTCACACTCTTCGGGTTGGGGCCTTCGAGATCCCATGGGTGCGTCTTCCGGGCTCTTGCCTTCCCTTTTCATAGAGGGGGTGAATTGCCGATATTCATATGGCGCAAGATCTTTCAACGTCGCTGAATACAACGACGATGCCAGCATGTCACAAGGGGAACCGACGGTCATATTCACTCACGCTCCAGATTTAAACGACGACGACAAACTGGTTGATATCATCGAGCAGATGCACACGGGATACAAAGTGGTCATAAACTCCAATAAAAGCCGGGTTTCTGGTGATGCACGAAACAATCGGACCAGACTGCCCGCTTACTGGAACCGTTTTTATCCCTGAAAAATCCCAAATTAATGCACACCGCTGCTTTGAACTCACAATCTCCTCGATTGCTTTATCCAGGATAAGCAACAGTGTATTTCTAGGCATTTCCATTAGCAATGAATTATACACAAACAATTCCTAAAAATAACTGGTTACTCTCGTCCAGAAGCTATGTTTGCCAGCCGTTGTCTAGGGTGAAACGGCTGCCAGTTAGCAGGTGGCAACAGCAACGAAAAAACGCCACGAAGCGCCTACTCACCGATTAAGCGGCCATCGTAACTACACATGGGGGAGGTTATGGTAGCCACGAAAGCTCACTATCAAGCCATTGCAAGACCAGTGTATGTGCACACCGCTCCCTTTGTCAATGGATGTATGACCTATTCTGTGAGACAATCCGGTGCAATTTTAGGGAGCGGTTATGGCGAAAGATAAGGGGCATGGACGGCTTTTGTCCATCAGGATTAGCGACCATTTGCTAGACAGAATTAAGCGGTTTCAGGGCGCCAGATCCTTGTCAGAAAGCGGCAAGGAGATGACCCTGAGTGACGCCGCGCGTCTCATGCTGGAACATAGTTCGTGGATGGATGATTCCTTGCTGGCCAGGTACATCGCATGTATCGAATCCCCGGAAGAAACCATCAAACTGATCAGGAGCCGCGCTTTGAGCAGCGCTCCGATAGCCAGCGCGAGTGATGCTGAGTGGCTGTTTTTGTTGTGGGCAGTAAGGACCGCCTACGAACAAACCCTCCGCTGGGTTGACACGTCTCACTTGGACCATATTCATACGATCCTTGGCTTGTTGATAAAGACTGCCGGCGTCTCTGGCTCCGCGGAAATCAAAACGTACTGTCGCAATTCTGCCGAATTTGCTGCCAATAGCAGGACTGAAACTCCATTCACCAGCCCCGAGATCGCCAACAAACTGTGCAAAGACGTGATAACGCTGGCTAACCTTGTTGCAGAGTTTGGGAATCCCGGGGTGCTCGGGGAAATTGTGAAGCCTCACATCGCAAACCTTCTGCCCATGGCGGTAGTTGGCTTTTCAATACAGATGGCCGATGAAACATTTTTACAAAGGCCGCGCATCATTTCAGAGCAATCTTCGTTAAAAAAGAAGGGGGGGTTCGGCGTCGCCATAGACGCCATCTTGGGCGCAAAACCGATCTCGTTCTATGTGCGCTTCTTTGGCGCCCAGGCAGGAATACACGTCGGCTTTGTATTGACCATGGGGGGTTATCGAGAAATACAGGCAGTGTGCTGGGAGTATTTAAATGCCCGCACGCCCAATTCGCGTTTTGTACGGAATCCGGCCTATTACGCCTATTACGAAGAAAACACAGAGGATGGTGAAAACGCTTTGGTGGTGAGGCTAGGTGACGCGGCCATCTGTATTGAAAAGACAAATATTGACGAGTTGCTCAAGGTGATGAGCAATGTCTTATCAGAAGATGTCGTTAAGCAGGCATGGGCTTACGAAAGCGCTACTTCGGGCGATATCTAGCGATACCCACCGACAGCCACAACGGCTAAGTCAGAAGCACTTGGCAGACTTCAATAAACACGACCACCAACGGCAAACCCACTACAACCGCTGTTATCAACAAATCCTTGCGGCGCGACTTTTGAACAACTTTGTCATGCCTGGTATTACTTACCTGGAATGATGTGATCTCCATGGTCATCTCCCTACAGCGTTAAGGTTTTACAAGCGTTAATACAACCTAATTGGTCCTGGTGCACTGCGTTTTTGCGGCCCCTCTTCCGGGCTGGAATAAGAACCAGCAATCTTGTGTTCTTTTCGATACACCCAAGGCGGTTCAGGGTTAATCGTTCCCCACAACCCAACCTTACTTTTTCTTGCCTCGTTCTCCAGGCTAATCATCGCCAGATCCGGGGCATCGACAACTTTAGTTACCCAACCACACCCAGCCTTGATCAAGCCGGCGTTAACATAAATTTTTCCACAATCGCCGTTTTTGCATGGGACCGCTTGATTCGATATTTTTGGTTGGGGCAAATACACGCGCCCAATCAAAATTGTCACCTTGTTGCTGCGCCGCTCACTTGATACCACATCAACAATCACATTACGGCTTAAAATCGCCGCTGTTAGCCACTGCTGCGCGTTGTGACCAAAATCTTGCTTAAGATCGGGGGCGGCCACTTCCGCCAACCTCACCACATGTTTTTTAAGGGGCCCTTCCAGTAATGTGAATGTGTCACCCGATGAAACCCCGGTTACGCTTCCGGTGATAATCTCCGCTTGAACACCCGCACTATAAAACGCCAACCCCAAGAAAACTCCGGCGCTACTACACAAATAATTAAACCTCATGGTGCAGGCACATAATATCTACAGGTTATTTAGAGGCGCTTAAAACTATTATACACAAACGGAGCATAAAAAATTAATTTTGTAAGAAATCAATCTATGGCCTCATTATGGGGCTGGATGGCGATGCTGTTCCTCGGGGAACATGAGCTGCATCTGATGGATGTTGTCAGTGAATGGTGGCTTGGTGATGGCTAAACGAGATGGCTGTGGCCAAGGGGCCGAGTCGGCCCTGGAGGATATATTATGGCTGGCTACATTTCCTTGAACCGCTTGCAACAACAACCACTCAACCAATTGTTTGATATTTCCAACTGCCGCGGTTTCCTTCAGGATCTCCACACATCGAGCGCCTTCTGGTGATAGCCTAATTTCAATTCTTTTACCGCCAGTTTCCGCCAGTTTCTGCCGGCTTTTTGCGACACGTGTACGGGTTTTTGCGCTCTTCGCCTTTTCCTTAGTGGATTTGCGCTTGCGCTTTTTGGTCAGATCTTCGTGTTGTTCTGCGGTCGCAATACCCATGAAAATTCTTCATCATATTCTGCCTACTTCGCCCCCCGTGATTTCATGAGGTCCGCAGCAGATTTGTCGGCCACAAGTACGTGTTGAACGAGCCAGTCATGCAAATAATCCACCGACTCCTCAGTGATTTCTTCCCCGCGCTTGTGACGGTCGCGGAAACTGTTAATGTCAGCTAATTCGATCTTCCTTTGTTCATCATGCTTCGGCGCATTTTTCGGTGAATACCTCTCAAACATCCGAACTTCACACGCAAAATAATCTTTTAAATGCTCCGAGAAGTCGCGGATGATTGGCGACAACTCTTCTTGATCCACCCCTTCTTCTTTGGCCATGGCCAATTGGTTAACGATGCCAGCCAGTTTTTTTTGCTGTTCATCAATTTGGGGTACGCCCGACTTCATTTCCGCAGACCAAACTATTCGCTTCATGCCCGCCTCCATTGAAAAGAATCACTACTGCTGAGATTCGCTCTCAATAGTTTAGTTCAAGGCGTAACCGGACACAACACAAAAAGCCCATCGTTCTCAAGAAACCAACAAGTTAACCCCCTCTTCTCCTCCAATGTATTAATTACTTGGCGAGAGCGAGGTTTACACTTACCCCTACTGTTAAAGCTAGATCTGTGCCAGAGCATAAAACACAAAAACAAAACTTTTAAAGCGGAAGGCGGCTCGTTATCCAATTGTTACAGAAACGTTTTTTATCGCGATGGTGTTACGGGGGGGATTTGGAGCAAGAGGGCATCGTTGAAAAACCGGACATACAGTGGCAGATTTTCGTCGGTTGATTCGTACAAAACCACGCGAGTTTTATCTTCGAATACCCACTCATAAGCGTTGCCGGCCGCAAATTTACCGCCGGGCATTTGAAGTTTTTTTATCTCAGGGGTACCGTATTGCTGTGACAGCGCCGTGAAAACACGCTGCAAGCGGGCCATTTTGTCCGACGGGTTTTCTCCTGCTCTATACCTGGGCACCGTCATTTCGGCCCACACAAAGTCCCCATTCTCTGACCAGACCGTGCGCAGCCGAGTAACATCCCCAGGCAGCTTGCCCACTGGAAATTGAAAAATATCTACGCCCTGGAAATCGAGATTGCCCGTACCTCCCACAGCCTTTCCGCCGCGCGCCAGAAAACGCGATGTGGCTTCCGTACGTGGTGTGCTCGAAAACTTCACGCCAAGCAAAACAGCTCCGCCCGGCCTGACCTTTGGGGGGCTCGCCGGGCTCACTTTTTCCAAAGCCGCGGGCTGCTGGACGCTTACACCTGCAGACTGACCTTCTGCAATCACGGGAAAAAGCAGTGTGATTAATATCAGCGCGCTTTCGAGACACACACCGCCGAAAACTCTCACCTTCGCCCCCTTCGATCGGGGCTTGCCCCCTCAACACCCGGGCCGGGACGCTCATTAACCGATCGGGCCACATGATCCAGGATCTTCCAATAAGCGTTATCAGGTATTTGGCTTGAGTATTGGATACCTATCCGGTGCGACGTCTGTCCATCCACACACACACAACTCCGAACAGAAGATTGGATGCTAAAAGGCTCACACCCATCAAGGCAAACCACCACGGTTACTGACATACCTATCGCAAAATCGCTGTCCGTCTGAAGCGACAATCCCACGATGGAAATGTCGACGATATAACCAACTGTCCGGCCCTGTAATAATACCGTTCCCTGAATGGGGCACCGATCTAGACGCCGACGGTCAGAACCCGATCGGCGATCAGTGCCTTTCTCGCCAAGTAAAATCCCAGGAGTAATACCGTTCGTCATGGCGGGGCCTTATCTGGTGAAGCAAAAAATGGTAAGTATTGTTTCGGCGCGCGAGCGCGAATAAATTCTTCGACCCCCCGCGCTTCAGGGGGCAGTTCGTTTTCGAAGTGGGAGACCATGAAAGTCCGGTATGAGGCTTGAATGATGGGATTATCCGCCCCTTTGGTTGTGTAAATTGTGCGCAAGGGGGTGGGCATTTTTTCAAGGCATAGTGCGTTCAATTCTTCGCGGTTTTCTGAAGGCAGTTCGTTCAACATATCCCGGACCACCTCCCAACGGTAATGTTCAAATTCTTTTGCAAGCTGCTTTCTAATTAAAAGGGCCTGGGCACGCATAGTCTCTTCATTCTTGCTGTCCCTTTCTTTGCGCGCAAATTTGCTCTCCACGTGGCGCCACCCGGACCTGACCGCTTTTTCCGTCAACCCGGCTATATTTTTAATCTTGTCTGCGCCTTGTTTGGTCACATATTCATCCACCGCCCTTAGGGCCTCATGGATCTGTCTCTTTCTAACATCCCTTATGAGCTCGCTCGCTGATTGTCTCGAAAGGCCATAATCATCTGTCAGCTCATCCAGGAGCGCCGCGGCCGAATTTTCGATGCCATAGGAAATATTGTTGGAATGGGTGTTTGTAACCAGTGGGGCTGGGGGGGATAGGGTTGTTGCCCCCTTTGACCCGCGGCGATCCCCTGAACTGCGGCGCCCTAAATCGCCCCGCCGATTCTTTCCGTCCCACTTATCAGAGGGCGCGGTCACTCGAAGAATTTCCGTTGTTCTGGTGAGGCATGAAACTTAATAAAATCCTCAATTGTTTTTGCATCATCAGGCAAAACAGGGGCAAAGTGTTTCAGCAAAAAAGTTTTGTATGATCCTTTCAGGATGGGGCTATTTCGGCCACTGCGCTCGAACAACTCTCTGGTAGTTTTGTCCAACCCCGCAGAGAACTTTCCGTTCAACTCAACCTGATCCTTTTCGGACATGCCAGACAACAATTTTACGATTACACCCCACCTATATTCGTCGAACTGCATCAACATCATCTTTCTAATTTCTTCCGCTTTCCTCTGCTTATCTTCTTTGCTCTTCTGAGCCAAACGCTCACGCACAAATTTATTGTCCTCGGCGTGGCGACCATCCTTAACCGCCTTGCGCGTCAAGGCAGCTAGATCTTTAATCTGATCGATGCCCATTCTGGCAACATACCCATCCACCGCTTTTAGCGCCGCCAAAATTTCAGCTTCTAAGTGAGTTTCAATTATCACCGCTGCTTCACTTCTTGGCAGGGAATAGTCCACGATTAAAGTGTTCAGCAGGGCGTTGTTAATGTTGGTGGTGCCCGGTAAGGGGAGAATATTTTGAGGGTTTCGAATCACTTTGAAGCGAAGCGCAGACACCCTTCTATTGCTTTCCCTGGCAGGGTCGTCGGCGGTCACCACCATCTGTGTGATGCGATTTATTTCATTGATTGCCGGCTTCAGAATGTCCCGATTGAAAATTTTGTATTCCGTCCAGGCAAGGGATTGTTCCGGCACCCCCAACAAGCGCTTCAAGTCATCCAGCTTGAACCACGGTGTAACACCTTCTTCAAAGTAGACCATCACATTCTCGTATAGCGCAAGCGCATAACTTGATTGAAAGCGCTGAATTTGGTTGATTTCTAGCAGCGCATGAACACGTGGGTTCATCAACATCTCGCGCATTTCTGCAGCGTAGGAGTAATAACACATGCCGTCTTTGATTTTAGCCCCGGCTATGGCCTGTACAAACCCCCATTCATCCTTCCCCTTGGGATCTAGGATGTTCCACTCGAACTGTCTTTTGCCAAGCGATTTAAAAACTTCTTTGAGGTGGAAGTAGCTCTCACCTTCCATGCCCAGCAATGATTTCAGCAGTGAGAGTGGAATGCTGTGAATTTCGTTTGAGAGCAGCTTGTCGTAGGCATTCCAGAGCAAGACGTTCATCATCTTCCTCTGAGGAAGCGTCATGACGTTGGCTGCAACCTGAACGTATTCGATGCCCTTCTTTACAAACAGGTCGTCGCCCTGGTGCCCCTCGACAGGAAGGAAGGTCGAATTTTGTGTTTCTGATTTCTTTGTGGGGATTGAGGCTTCAACCCCAGGCTTTTCTTGTATGGAGGCAGACAGGTCAGCGGTCTCTTTGTCATCAGAACCGCCGTTCTTATGGTTTTTTCTCTTCATGAGAATACCCTTTTCAAAGCCGCATAGGTTTGTCATAGCAACGCGTTTCAGCAAAGCTTACGCCAAAGGTGAGTCTATGGCAAGCATCAGAAAGCGCCCAGAAGCTCACCATGAAACGCCCACTCGGGGTGGTCATGTGGGGCAATTACAGGTAGAACCGTTTCTTCCATAGATATTCTATGCAGCAAAACAAAAAAACGATCTGCCTGCAACGACAACACCCATGCCTTTTGTACTATTGTATTATACATAAACAACAAGCGCCGGTGACTCTCACCTTCACCGCCGAAAACTCTCACCTCATGCCGGCTTTAAAATTCGATTGTGTGCGTAACCGGTCACAATCCTGGGGCGATCTAAGTACCGCATGCAGACTGACCACTGTTGAATCAATGAAGAAATGATGAATTTAAGAATGGCGCAACCGGACACGCCTATGGCAATGATTAAGCGCCGCCGAAGAGTCTCACCTTCATCCGGATCGGGCTTTTTTATACAGAAGAGAATCATGGAACAAAACACTAAAAAAACAGTGACTTAAAATATATAGAATAGAAATTGAATCGTTCTTTTTGGGTGCCGCCGAAGACTCTCACCTTTACCGCCGAAGACTCTCACCTTCACCGCCGGAAAGTCTCACCCACCGCCAAAAACTTGCACCTCCCGCCGAAGACTCTCACCTGTACCGCCGCAAAAGTTCACCTAACCCGTTAAGAACTCTCACCTATGCCGCTAGAAAATCTCACTTTTCCGCCATAAAAGCTCACTTTTCCGCCGAAGACTCTCACTTTTGACCCTCATTGAATTGAATGAACATAATAAAAACAATATGTTGGGCGTAATAGTGCCTTTATCGATGGGCGCCGTAGTAGTAGTTGTAGTATTAAGATCTTAAATACAACTACTACTACCAGGCCGGACTGCAACAGCAACTAACGAGGGGAATCAATCTGCAGCACTAGGTGCTGAGTTATTGATGCAATTTTTCAATTGCTGTTCGCCGAGAAGCAAACGAGGGATGTGTTAATAGAAACTCGAAGGCAGACCACTTATCTTTGCCTGATATGCGTTCAAGGTCATCAAAGGCTTCCAGAACGATATTTTTATCTAGCGCTATTGCAGCTCCGCGGTCAGCTGAAAACTCCCTCTCCCTACTGAAGTAAAGCAAGATGAGAATCAAGGCAACGCTGGAAAAGGGAATTGTATGGGTAAGTTTTTGATAGAAGTGCCATGAAGACAGC